>OATI01000193.1_pt1 | contig 75878 bp, 58 predicted proteins | sample 1494981 | NCBI WGS metagenome assembly OATI01 (sample SAMEA2579952, study PRJEB22360) | human gut metagenome
TAAGAATTAAGATGGTGATGGAACATGTCTTTTTCAACTAAATTGAAGAAGAACCATTCTTACTATGCTAAAGTGTACACTTATGCAAAGCAAGCCCAAAGGGTTAAAAAAACACATTAACAATATTAACAAACCGGCTATTTGTCAGACGAACCTGTTTTATTCTCCCTCGCTCAAAAATAAGTTATTATCAGATATTTAGCAGATGAATAAATTGGTCAATATCCTCTTCTGTTGTATCAAATGAGGTGACAAGGCGAATTTCATTATTCTCTTCATTCCAAAAATAGAAGAAATAGGATTGAAGCATCTTGTCTATTACCGGACGAGGCATCGTCAAAAACAATTGATTGCTCTGCATCTTTTGAGTAAAACAAACACCCGGAAAATCTTTCAAAGCTTCATAAAGTCTACGAGCCATGGCATTGGCATGAGAAGCGTTCTTCAGCCAAAGTTCATTCGTCAGATAAGCGGTAAACTGGCAAGAGAGATAACGCATTTTTGAAGCTAATTGTGCCGACTGTTTCCGTACAAATCTTGCTTCTGCTTTTAATGTATCATCAAAGATAACAACGCACTCTCCCATCATCAAACCGTTTTTGGTTCCACCGAAACTAAGAACATCAATGCCACAATCTACCGTCAATGCTTTCAGAGAGAGATTGAGGGCAGCACAAGCATTTGCAATACGTGCACCATCCATATGAACGCGCATTCCATACTGATGTGCCAATGAGGTAATAGCTTTTAATTCTTCAGGTGTGTAAACAGTACCCAGTTCGGTACACTGAGAGAGATAAACAGCACCTGGCTGTGAGTGGTGCTGATCGCCAAAACCGTGAAGATAAGGAAGAATAAGTTCAGGGTTAAGTTTGCCATCCGGTGTAGCTACCGGACGAATCTGACAACCGGTCATCTTTACCGGAGCACCACATTCATCTACATATATATGGGCTGTTTCAGCACAAAGAATCGAATGGTAAGTCTTTGTCATTAGTTGCAAAGCAACCACATTACTTCCCGTACCATTGAATACAAACAGAGGCTCACAATCGGCAGTAAAGGTTTCTTTAATTTTCCGGACCGCTTCTTCTGTCCATGGATCATCACCATAACCCAGTGCATGATTCCGGTTAGCCTGCATCAATGCTTCCATCACAGCAGGATGCACACCGGAATTATTATCAGAGGCAAAACTTCTCATAGTCTTTTTGAATAAAATTTTCTGCAAAGGAATAAAATTATTCTCAGAAAAAGGATGCCTCTAAATAAAGATTTATAAAGAAAGAGCTACTTTTATCCCGATTGAAAAAAGTAGCTCTCCTTTATTATCCTAAAAACAACTCACACTCAATGTGTAAATGAAACCGGTAATTTCAACTCTTCACCTTTTTGTCCTATAATAAAACCTTTATTGTTCCACACACGGAGATACCCTCCGATATTATTATTAATAAACAACAGACGGAATGCATGTTTTCCTTGCTGCAAAGCAAGGGAAGTCCGGCTATGAGAATGACGTATCAGCTTACCATCATTGCTCAATACAACTTTCCCGTCTACCTGAAGTTCATCCATTTCGGTTGACAAATAATAGACTCCATCACAGGGAACCTCAAAATATCCAGAATAACAAAATGCCCCTTTATCTTCCAAAACCGGTTTTAATTCGAAATCCGTTACTGCCTTAGACTCTTTCCATACAGCATTTTCTGTATCCTTTACATAATAAAAATCTCCATCGGCATGTGTCAACTGTATGCCGGGTTTCGTATCATCTTTGTATGCCGGAAGTAAATTTTCTTTCACCACTTCAATCACCCGGGTTCTGCTCATCTTGCCCGAAGGCAAAAAAGTAGCAATACGTATCACTTGATTATCACTGACAATAATAGGGTCATTGTAAACTGTCGAGTGTATCGTTGGTTCACTTCCATCCAGCGTATAGACCATTGGCAGATTACGACTGTTCGAAAAGCTCAGTGTATCTGTTCCGACAATAGCAACACGATCTGCCATCGGACCTTCCGGCAGTGGAATATGATAATTGATGTGATGTTCATCCAGACGTACCAACTGGTTATTTAACCTGCGTTCAAAGGAGGCATAATCCTTCTTCTCCAAAGGAGTCCAGGTCAGTTCGGCTACTGCCAGTATTCTGGGATAAAGCAGGTATTCGGTATAATCCGGAGTAGTGGCATATTCCGTCCACATATTACCCTGGGCACCCAGAACATGGGAACGTAAATCTGTCGGTATTTTCTCCGAAGCAGGATTATAGTTATATGTTTTGCTCAGTAGTGTTGTAAAATTAATCGCAATAGGTTCTACCTCAATATTACCCTGCCCAAAATCAAGATACAACCATTTGGCAGGAGTCATGATGACATCATGTCCCATAGAGGCGGCTTCTATTCCCCCCTCTTCTCCACGCCATGACATCACTGTAGCCGTAGGAGCCAAACCTCCTTCAAGTATCTCGTCCCAGCCTATCATACTCTTTCCGTGTTCAAGAAGTACTTTCTCAATACGATGTACAAAATAACTTTGCAGTCCATGTGCATCTTTCAACTTCTCATCCCGTATGCGTTTCTGACATTTCGGACAAGCATTCCATTTCTTTTTCGGACATTCATCTCCTCCGATATGGAAGTATTTTCCCGGAAACAATGGGATCACCTCTTCCAATACATCTTCAAGAAACTTAAAAGTCTGCTCATTGCCCGCACAATACACATTTTCCTCTACTCCCCATTTGTTTCTAAGCTGAAAAGGACCTCCGGTACAAGACAACTCCGGATAAGCAGTCAAAGCAGCCAAGGCATGCCCCGGTAACTCTACTTCCGGGATAACAGTAATAAACCGTTCGGCAGCATAAGCCACTACCTCTCTTATTTGTTCCTGTGTATAGTAACCTTGATGAATGGTACCATCGGCATTGTGACGGATAGAACCTATTTCAGTCAGTTTCGGATATTTCTTTATTTCAATCGTCCACAAATGATCATTCGTAAGGTGCCAATGGAAACGATTTATCTTAAACATTGCCATCACGTCCAATTGTTTTTTCACAAAATCCACATCATGAAAGTGCCGACTAACATCAAGCATCATTCCCCGATAAGGATAAGCCGGTTCATCCTCTATTACAACACAAGGAAGTGTCCATGCAACATCTTTCACCGGTTCTTCACTTTCAATCTCTGCAGGCAGAAGTTGCATTACTGTCTGCATAGCATAGAAGATACCGTGTGCAGACTTTGCCTGAACAGAGATTTCACGGGAAGTAACAATGAGCTTATATCCCTCGTCCTTCATACTTAAAGCTGGATTCAGAGTCAATCGGATACAGTTATCTTTTGCTTCTTTCACAATATCAGGACGATGTCCGGTAGAGTGTTGTATCTTTTCCGCAAAATAGCCGGCAACCGTTTTTAGACTATCATTATCAGTAACAAAAGCAGTTTGAGATGTTAATGTAAATTCACCGGTTTGTTGCTCTATCATTTTAGGCTCGGGCACAATATGAAGCCCTTCATTGTAAGATTTCACTTCATTTTTGTTCTCACAGGAGAATAATGCCACCAAGACAAAGAGTATCAGATAAAAAGATTTAATTCGCATATATTCTAAGTTTTATTGATAATAACAATTCATTTAATTTTCTCCATAATTGATACGGACATTGATAATTCCTAAATTGTCTACAGGAACTTCCAAAGATTGGTATCCTTTTTTCCTAAAAACCAAAATCTCATGGTTTCCCGCATCAATCCGATACTGCCCTTTATCATCACTCTGCCCCAATAGTTTTCCTGAACTCCCGGCATAGATATTCACACCAGCAATCAGAGTAGCCTGTACATCACGCACTTCACCATGAATAGAAATATTCTTGCTACTTTTAGCTACTTTCATACCTTCAGCAGAAGCCGAACGTTCAAAATCACCTACTATCACCGTCTTGCTTTGAAGGATGTTGTCAGAAGCAGTTCCTACCTGCAGTTCGAACTCACCGGGTTCAACTATCCTCCTGTTTCCGGCATCAACAATATACAAATCTTTCACGGCAACTTTCAACCGGACAGTCCGGGTACTTCCAGCCTCAACCAATACCTTTTCAAAATCACGAAGCAGCTTAACAGGAGTGACCACCGTACTCACTTTGTCACGCACATACAATTGAACCACTTCCTTACCACTTCTTTTCCCAGTATTTTTTATATCCACTTTTACATATATCGTGTCAGTTGGATCATAGTGTTCCTTATCCGTTTCCATAGACTTGTATACAAAGGATGTATAAGTAAGCCCATGCCCAAATGCCCACAAAGGATCGGGACTGGAGAAAACATAATCTCTCCCCGGAGTTTCATAACTTCCGGGATTTTTATAAAAACCTTTGTCAGAAGGAAGATAGTCATAATAAACAGGCAAATGTCCCGTACTCTGGGGGAAAGAAAAAGTAAGCCTGCCCGAAGGAGAAATTTTGCCAAAAAGGATATCAGCAATCGAATTTCCGGCTTGTTCTCCTGCATACCATTGTGTCAAAATGGCCGGTATATGTTTCTTTTCCCAGGAAATAGTAAAAGGTTTACCGGTTACTAAGACCAACACTACAGGTGTTCCGGTTTCATAAACCTCTTTTATCAACTGGCTCTGTGCTCCGGTTAGGTTCAAGTCATTTAAGTCAAATCCCTCTCCGCAAGTAGAGCTTTTATAATCACGAGCCAAAGCGGCACTGGCACTACCACAAAAAACAATGGCTACCTCACTTTGCCGGGCTACCTCAACTGCCTTCTTTATCCCACTGGTGTCCAAAGAGACCAGACTACACCCTTTTTCATAACGCACCGTTACTTTGTCCCCCAACAGCTGTCTGATTCCAGCCAATGGAGTCATTCCGTCTTTATTATTACGGCTCCATGTATAATCACCGAATTGCACCTGGTCGGCATTAGGTCCGATTACTGCTACCGATCTTAACTTTTCGGCATTTAGTGGCAAGAGCCCGTTTTCATTTTTCAGTAATACTACAGATTCGTCTGATATCTCTTTTGAAAGCTGCACTCCTTCCTGCGGATGCATTTTGCAATGAGCGTATCGTTCACCATAAGGATCTTCAAAAAGCCCCATTTTAAACTTCACATACAATACCCGGCGGACAGATTCATTCAGAATCTCTTCATCCAGTTTACCTTCTTTAATAAGATCAGCCAATAGCGGATAGCAGTTACTGGAAGCTTCTACGTCAAGTCCGGCAGTAAAGGCCTGCATGGCTGCTTCTTCCGAATTATGAGCCGTATAATGCAATGTTTTCAACATTTCAATCGCTCCCCAATCAGAATATACATATCCCTTAAATCCAAACTGATTACGAAGTACCTCAGTTAATAAATAATGAGAAGCAGAATTAGGAATACGGTTCCATGAATTATAGGTAGACATTACCGCCAGGACAGATGTATTCCGAATCACCATTTCAAAAGGTTTAAGATATACCTCGTGTAAATCACGGAGCCCGCATTCTACAGAAGCCAGATTCAAACCACTAAGAGGGTTGCCGTGTGGTCCGTAATGTTTCAGCATTGGCGAAATGCCATTATCCATATATCCCTTTACTTCTGCAATTCCAAACAGACCACAAAGAATCGGGTCCTCTCCAAAAGATTCCTCCACACGCCCCCAGCGTAAATCGCGTACTACGTCAATGCAAGGAGCCAGTACCTGATGCATCCCCTGGGCATGCAGATCTTTCGTTATCATTGCAGCTTTACGATAAGCCAGTTCCGGAGAGAACGTACTACCAAGAGCCACATTCTGAGGATAGATGACAGAACCTTCATGTACAGAACCATGCAACGACTCCGCAACTGTAAATACAGGTATACCAAGCCGGGTATTCTCTACCATAAACTTCTGTACTAATTGCATATTTTTCCGGCAATTTGCACCTGTAAGCGGAAAACCCTCTACAAATCCCCAACTCATTCCTTTAGAAAAGGCTTTCAGTTTCTCTGTATCCAATGTTTGTCCATTGAATATATTCCAGGAATGGATATGTCTGATCTGTGCAACCTTCTCTTCCAGAGTCATACGACTTAAAAGATCATTCACTCTCTCCTCTATGGGCAGGTTGGGTTGCTTATAAGGAAGTTCCTGAGCAAACACAGATATTCCCGACAGGAATAAACTACTGCAAAATAACAACCGGGATATACTCATTTTTATCATCATATACTTGTTTTTCAATTTTTCTGATAATTTTGTTCTATTTCGGTATGGTAACGTTTATATAGATCTTCAACAACGGCTATGGTTCCTTCAGGATTCACCCGCGAAAGATAAGTTGAATTAGTAAGTACCCATTCCTGTTCCATTTTGGAATAATCCGGATACGGCAGTTTCTTTCCATATAGCAAACTGGTTTTGTATGTCACATAAGCCTCCCAGCGAGGAAGATAAAAATCGATCAATAAACCACTCCATTCTTTGTTAGCATAGTCGTGCAAATCCGAATCAGTATCCGTCCAGGTCGTAATCAGCCTCTTGGCATTGGTAACAAAGCGTCTCTTCTCTTCCGGTGTCCCCCCTGCCTTTTCTGCTTCTGCCAGCCACGTACCCAACATAAACTCCTTACGCGTAGATAGCAACCGGTCTTCATCCTTTATAATATTCAGGAACTTGCCACTATATTCCATAAAACGTTCTTTGTCTTTTTTCTGAAATGCCAGCACCATTCTTTCATGTAGATATTTGGCATAATCGGACAAAACCTGACGAGTGACATCCGTTAAATCGTATTCATACGTATCCGAATGATTAAATCTCTTACGCGATTGATAAAGAAGATCCCACGCTTTTACCACCTTCATCGGATCATAAAACATCACGGCATTTCCCCAGGTAGATACATGCTGAATGGTATCAGAAGGACGGGCACAGATATAAGACTCTACAGGACCTCCCAACTCATTATGACATTCGTAGATTGTTTCGGATAATAATTTCCAGGCCTTGTTACAATTGTTATCCTCTGTCCCATACCGATAATAGGTGTAATTGTCAAGCCATTGAGGAATATGAATGCTGTCCGTTCGCCAGGCCATATCATACACCATATCATAGACAACCGGGATGGTCCCTATTCCTTCGGGAGCCGTGCCAATACCACTTATGTTTTTCCCCATCGGATGGTGTTTGGCAAAGACTGGTCCTGACGCATAACTACTCATCTTACCATGCAATCCTGTTTTTCCTCCGAAATTGGGCAGAGCGCACCATATCCATTGATGATTCCAATGTCCTTCCGGCTTGTGGAACATGGAAGTTTTAACTCCCCCCCATTGCGGGCGTTCGCAAGCCATCAAATCCAGAATAATGGTTTCACCGGGCTTCACCCCCTCCATTAACTCTTTTACCGGATTGTGTTGCCATCCCTGTAATACCCACACAGCCTGCGGATTTACTTTTCGCATAGCCTGTAATATCTTTTGCGCAGCAAGTTTCACATTAATTCCCTCAGAGGTTCCTCCCTCATGAAAAGGGTCTCCACCAAAAAACTGTGCTTCACCGAATAGATTCTTTTGCTCTTCATAATAGATAGCAGCAAGTTTATCAAAAAGCGGATCGGTAGGATCCAAAAATGCAGGCCGTTGGTAAGTACCCCATATCCCCTGATCTTTAATGCGGGCATCAGGAAATTTTTCTTTCAATGCATTCGGAACCATACCATAGAATCCCTGAAACACGGGCTTCATTCCCAACTCCCTCATTCGCTTCAACATCTTCTGCTGCAAATCGGTCTGCCGTGCTATAAATTCCGGAGTTACCGGACCACCAAAACCTTCAAGATTTCCCATTAACCACCAGGCTTCATAACCTGCTCCCGGCAAAAACTTACGTATGTCATCTTCACTGAAGTTTAATCTCCGCAACGTATTCTGCCATACCGCATACTGACTATACACAGCCATCAGCGGCATATTGATACCTTGAAGTGCCATTCTGTCTATCTCTTTCTCCCATTGTTCCCAATCCCAAAAAGCCATGGAATAACTGTATGTACAGTAATTCAAATAATAACGATAGGGAAAAGAAGCCGTAACTCTCACTTTTTCTCTAACCGGTGGCAAGGGCACGGGTAACTCTGATAAGTTATTGCCACACCACGAAACCGATTTGTGGCAATAATTCCTCAAATAATGATTCAATCCCCGCGCTATAGATACACCATTATTCCCCCTGATGATAATTCTATCATCTGCAGCCTGCTCCAGTTCAAAGAAGTCGGAATCCGAAGAAAGCTTCTCGAAGACGAAGGAAGAAGAATTATTGTCCGGCAATAACCGTTCTGCTAATTCACTAACAGGTTGATCAGATTCAGTAGACATTGAACATCCATACATTACCATGGATGTAAAAAAGAGTAAGAGGATTCTTCGCATCAGCATATATTTTAATTAATTAAGATCATACAAGTGTCTCTACGAGATATTTTTACTCGTAAGGGGGAGAGACCTGCTATCGGACAACTATTATTTTTAGAACTTCACATCTACAAAAACGGGATAATGATCGGACACAGTAGCTGTATCCACACTCTTGCCATCCACCGAAACAGTACGTAAAATGTGTGTCCGGAGAACTTTTATTTTTGAAGCTTTTCTGTTTTTCAGCAACAGGACATAATCAATTAGAGCTCCGGAGTCTGTTCGTCCCGGGATAGAATTTCCTGTAGTATCACTAATAATATCAAAGTACTTTATCCACACCGGGAATGCAACACCACCATTGGGCCAGCGATGAGAATCATTCAAGTCACCGGCAAGAAATACCGGTTTACTTTTTTTCCCGATCCAATCGCAAACTATTTGAGCTCCTTCCCTACGCTTTTCGTCATTCAGGTCTGAGTGTGTACCTATAAATATAAAATTTTTCAATTCCACTGCTACCGCTGCCCGGGTTTCATCACCAGGTAAATGAATGACCTGTATCCCCTTAACGGGCAGTGTATTCTTTATCAATACTCCACAGCCTATACTACCTCCGTCAAACGGAGCCGCACTGCCATAATAAGGTACATATCCGCTACCAGCTGCATCAGCAATTTCTTTCAACAGATAACGCGCCCCTCTGCCTACAGCAGCACTGTCTAACTCTTGCAAAGCAACCACATCCGCATCCAAAGCCTTTATCACTTTACCAAGCTTCTCAATATTATCCTTGGTCAACTCACCCGGATCTGTAGCTCCTTTACAATAATGAGTATTGTAAGTTAATATCCTTATTGCCTTCTTTTCCTTTGGAAATGTTTGTGCAGATAAAGTCACCATAAAAAGGACCGACATAAAAAATGAAACAACTATCTTTAGCATAATATTAAATATTTAAGTCACAATAAATCAAACGGACTGAAGCATTCGTGTTACTACTTTATAAACTTTTGATTATAAACCATGTGTCCACCTGTTGCATGTAAAGTCAAAAAGTAAGTTCCCTTTTGTAACTGCCCAATAGGTATAAGTTGACGATTCTCATTCACGCTTCCAATATTGATACAGCCACCTGAAATAGAATATATTTTATAAGAGAAATCGCCTTCCATACACTTGTCAACATACAAACTATTTTCTTTTTGGATAATAAAAAATGAATCTTCTTCCAAGTCACTTATTCCTACTGATTTATTGTCTCTGATATCAAGAATAACAGGTACATGGTCCGATGCATACTCTACCAGTATCTGAGTTGGTTCATTGGGGATTTGCAGCATACCTCTCACCGCATGGGTTGATACGACCGAATACTGACTTTCTCCGTTGTAAGCATGATACAAAATATAATCTATAGTATTTTTATTATTCGGATTGCTGATTGTATATTCTGTTGTACTAAATAAATCCCATGTATCATTAAAGCAATTTGTAAAAGCTCCCCCATTCCATCGATGAGAATCATTCAAGTCTCCAGCTAAAAAAGAAGGTTTACGCATATATTCCAATTCATTATTGATAATACCGGCACTAATGATTCTCTGCTCATCATTCAAATCCAAATGTGTACACATGAAATAAAAACGGTCGGTCATAATGCGAAGCATTAAACGATCCTTATTCTTAATCGGAGGATTGGAACCGTACACTGTTCCCGGCAACTTATATTTACGGACCTGCAACACTGGATATTTCTTTTTTATTAAAATACCCAATCCATAATTTCCCACGTCAGCCAAATCACTCATTCCATAAATAACCTCGTAGTCTATGCCAGAAGCCTTTTGAATCTCTTCCAGTAAGAAACGTTTATTTATATTACCACTATCCAATTCCTGTAAAGCAACAACATCCGGATCAAGTGCCTTGATTATCTTCCCAATCCGTTCCGTATTCTGCTTATCGGTTTTACTTCCATCCTGATATCCGTCAAACCCTCTACAATAAGCTACATTATAAGTCATCATACGTATGACTCCCGGCTCTTTGGAATATGTCTGAGCAGACAACGTAATAACAGACAGAACGAATACTAATGTTGATATCACTTTTTTAACCATCACATCCAGAGTTATCATATTTCTATAAATTATTTACCAAACTTATACATCACTAAGTGATTGCTACAAGCAGAGTTACAGTATCCATCGAAGTCATATCATTAAAATACAACTCCAAAGTAGTTTTATTCCTAATATAAGCTCCGCTCTACCGTTAATTCTTCATTATTTTTTCTACAATATATTTATTGCCAATTATAATCTTTACCAAATAAATTCCTTTGTTCAAACCAGATAAACTTACTCTATCAGTGTTTTCACCATATACCTCTTTTATTTTTTGTCCGGTGATTTGATATATTTCTACGTTATCAATATCTTCTGAAGACAAAATTGTTATAGACTCATGTTCTGAATCATAGTACAATTGAACATTTTTCTTCACTTGGTCTGTTATTCCGGTTGCACCCGGTAATTCTACATCTACAAAAACCGGATAATGATCAGAAACATCTTTTAGATCCACATTTGATCCGTTTATTGTTAAACTCCTTACAATATGCGTATCAACCACTTTTATTCCGGAGTTGTTATAATCCCGAAAAAGGACATAATCGATAAGTGCACTATTATCTGTCCTGCCCGGAATCGAATTACCCTCCGTATCACTCGCTATTTCAAAACAATTCATTAAAGTAGGAAATGCAATTCCACCATTTCCCCAACGATGTGAATCATTCAGGTCACCGGCCAGAAAAACCGGTTTACGAATGTAATCTAATTCAGTACTGATAATCCCCGCTCCCTGAATACGTTTATTATCATTCAAATCGAAATGAGTGCTCATAAAGACAAAATCTTCAAAATCCGTTCTGACCACTACTCTAGGCTCATCACCCGGCAAAGGAATTTTTTTCACTTTAGTTATAGTCAAATCCTTTTTTACCAATGTACCACATCCTATACTACCTCCATCGTAACTAGCCGCTTTGCCGTAAACCGGAGTATAATTAAGTCCTGTAGCTTGTGCTATTTCATTTAATAAATAACGTTTTCCACGACTATTAGCCGCACTGTCTAATTCCTGTAAAGAAACGATATCTGCATCAAGCGTTTTAATCACAAGAGCAAACCGTTGTGTATTATAACTATTGATATTTCCTGGATCAGTACCTCCTTTACAATAATGCGAATTATAAGTAAGCAATCGTATTACATTAGCCTTTTTAGGATAAGTCTGAGCAACAATGTTTAAACAAAAGCATAAGGCTCCAACTAAAAGAAGTAGATATTTTTTCATAATCGTTTCTTTATTTTAGAAGATATATCAATTATAACCTAATTGATATATCTTCCATATTTCACATAATCAATATTCTTATTTTTTTATTATCTTAGCAACTTTTTCTCCGTTCGAAGTAAGTACCTTAACAGTATACAAACCTGCTGCAAGTTCAGAAATATCAATTGCGTTCGTTACATCAGAAACATTCTTAACACACAGACCTGTCAAAGAATAAATACGAACAGCTTTTACACCGGAAGTATAAATATTCAATGTATTTTCTGCTGGATTAGGTCCTACTTTAACTACTTCCTGATCCACATTCCGAATACCTGTACCACTATATTCTTTAACCACCTTCACCCAAACTGTATTTAATGCCAGGAGTGGATATGATTCATTTCTCAATTCGCAACGGAAAGTTTTACCTGCAAAATCATCTGTTTCAAAACAGAACCATCCGTCCGCCGTAGCCGATGACGGTACTATCGTTTCCCCATCCTCATTCTTCCAGGTATAGACAGTCATCTTTCCATCAATATCATACTCTTGTGACAAATCTATATCATCTCCAATTTTAATTTCATATATCTTTTCTTTTTCATTATACTCACCGATAGGAAGTCCTCCGGCAGCCAACCATTGATCTTTATAACCTGTTTTTATGATAGCACCGGTTACCGGATGTTTAGGCAATGTAGAAAAGGTATAGAGATTGTTCTCTATATTGAATAGCCAGTCAATTAGTACTTTTTCTCCTAAATTATCGGCTACAAGAGAAGTTTCGTCCCGAAATTTATTCTTGTACGCCTCAATCTGGCGTAGCTTACCGGTAGAGCCGCTGATATCTAACTGTTCGAGATTCGAATTACGTTTTGTACTTATATAACAATCCTCAGTAGGGTTATTCATACATATTTTTATAGTATTAATTTGTGAATTGGCTATTTTTACTGTAGTTGCATTACAATTGCTAAGTATAAAATTACCTTTCAAATCAGCAACTCCCGGAATAGCAGGATTCCATTTGTCGTCATCCTTATTAGTAATTAAGCAAATCCAGGATGCTCCACCATTGTAAGGAGCATTTTTTTTGAATCCAAAACCAAATACAGTAGGAGCATAATCTGCTGTCGCTCCGTCAGCCCAAACCTTTCCATCCGCATTTTTCCATGTATTAATATCATCCCAGCTAAATTCAGAAGCAGTGGTTACAATTCCCAAAACCTCTGCATTGCATTTTCCTTCTACAGCTGAAGGCTGTTTCATAAATGCTGCTATTTCTGCAGCCTGTACAGGATCAACATTGAAAATATGTTGTCCAAAACCTGTTGTTACACATAAAGAAAGTAATACGGTTGACAATACTTTCTTTCCAATTAAAGTAATACTTTTCATAAGTTTATTCATTAATAGTTAAACAATTATTTAGTTAAACAGGAGCCGCCATTAAACGGCTCCTATTTAATTCTTAAAAATCCAATCCATCAATCCAATTCGGATTCTGCGTAATATTTCCATTAGTCAGTACCCGGTCCTGAACCGGTATAGGATAGAAATAATCCCGATCCTCACGCCATGTACGAGGTTCATCTTCGATGTCATGGCAAATGATGTTTCCGGATGTTCCGTCAGTCAATTTAAACTCATCACCAAGTTTATAGAATTTACGAATGTTTTTCACTAATGCTCCTGACGGCCTTTTGCCTGTATAAATACAGATATCTACCTTGGCATTATCGCGAAGCGTTCCATCATTCATATCGAATACTCCAAACTTGTTTTCGCCTTCTCCTTCGTTGAGTCCCGAGAAATACATTCCTTTAAAAGGCTGTTCAAAAGTTTTGCCCTCTTTCCAACGCATGATATCATAATAGCGGAAGCCCTCAAGTATCAGTTCGATGGTGCGTTCACGACGAATTTCAAGAATAACTCCTTTATTAGCACCGGATACATTGACATATCCGGTTTCCTTCGCACTCAAGTAAGGATCAGGATTGGCATTGGCTGCCGCCATGTCTATATTAGGCATCCCTACACGATCCCGGATGTGTTTGATAGAATTGTTCAAATCACTTTGTGTCAGTGTGCCCCGTTCTGCTTTAGCCTCAGCAAAGTTCAAATACACTTCACTCAAACGAAACAGAATGTAATCGTTGGACGATCCTAAATAACCGTCACCCGAAGCATCGGTCACCCATTTTATAATCTGATATCCGGTAACAGAAGAGTTAAAATTCGGAGACTCTACAATATCACTATTAATGCGCGTATACCCCGGGCTTACAACTGTTTGTGTCAAGCGCGGATCACGATTCTGCATTTCATCATAATATTCCATCGTTTCGTAATTTGCCTTGTCGGTAAAGCGGCTGCCATCAGTCATCAGATAACTGTTCACTACCTTCTTATTCATACCGGGACGGCCATAGGTAGGCGCCATTGTATTGTAATTGGCTTCATGCATAACACCCTTCTCTTTATCATAATCTCTCGCCAGAATCACTTCCTGCGCTATGGCATTCATCGAAGAGAACAAGTCGCGATAAGGTTTTTCTCCATCTTTATATATAGAATAAGGGCTTGTTTTAATAAAATCATCAGATACCTCAATACACAGATCCAGGAATTTTTCAGAGCCGTCGATCCCATGGTATTTGCGGAAAGTACCTTCAAACAGACATATTCTCGACTTTAAAGCCATAGCCGTCCATTTAGTAACCCGATACAGTTCTACTTTATCAGAGATATGTGCAATGGCATAATCAATATCTTCCAGTACTTTATCCATGACAAAAGCTCTTGGATCACGCGGTTTCTTCAATTGTTCATCGCCAGAGAGAAGTGCTTTGTCACACCAAGGAACATCACCGAAGCGTTTCACTTTTTCAAAATAAAAATAAGCACGAAAGAAACGGGCTATTCCATCATAATGCTCCCGTACTTGCTGATTGGTACAACGGGAAGAGTGTTCCAGATAAAAATTGATATTCCGCAGATATCCCCAATCCCATCCACCACCGGAGGTAGGTACAGTACGGGTTCCGAGCACCTCCGAAGAGAGGTTGAAAGTACATACTACATCTTCTTTCTCACCATATCCGGACGGAGCTCCCGGAAACATCCCATAAAAATTATTTGTGGCGGTCTTCAACTCCTGCTCATTGTTATAATAAGTTTCCGGAGAAAGAGAATCCAATGGGAAGCGATCCAACATATCAGCACAGCTGCTGGTGCATAAAAGCAACGAAAAGGCATATATATATTTCTTCATATCCATCTATATTCTTAAAAGTTTATTAAAAAGTTACATCCAATCCGAAGGAGAATGTTTTGGCATAAGGATAAACCCGTGCATCAGCATCTGCCGAGAATTGTTCCGGATCAATATATTTGCTTTTCAGTTTGGTCCACGTAAGCAAGTTGTCACCACTGAAATAGAATCTTACACGATCCATCTTTACTTTTGAGGTCCACTCCTTAGGTAGTGTATAGCCGAATGTGAAATTCTTCAAACGGCAATAGGCCAAATTCTGTAGATAACGATCATTCACCTTTGCCAACGAACGATCTCCTTGTGCAGAATATCCACGCATCTTGGGAAAATAAGCATCCGGATTATCTTCCGACCAAATTTTATCCGGAAGATCTATCGGAGTAAATGAGCTATAAGGACGGGCATATCCACCCCAGAACAACATAGCATTGCCACCCGGATAACGATTTTGTTTACCTACTCCCTGAAAGAAAGCTGAACAGTCAAATCCCAACCAATTGAAACCGACATTTCCACTATATGTGTATCTGGGGCGTGAATTACCGATCACGCGCATATCACCGCGATTATTTGCAGTTTTCTCACCATCGTCAATCCGACCGCTCCCATCCAGATCGGCGAACTTCATATCACCAGCTCTCAAGCCTCTGTAGTCCTGAGAAGCAGTTTCAAGAATATTCTTACATACAAAACTATTATCTACAGCTTCCTGATAAGCAGCCGCTTCTTCATCTGTCGCGAACAAGCCCTCAATATGGTATCCCCAGATTTCTCCGATCTCCATTCCTTCGTAATAAGGCGCACTGAATTCTTTCAGGGGATTGTCGTATTTTGTAATGTGCGAACGACTATCGGCCAAACTAAGTGAAAGATTATAATTGAAAGGTTTACCCAACAAATAGAAGTTATCATTCCAACCTATCGTCACCTCAAACCCTTTTGTCCTTAAATCAGCTGCGTTCTCGCGCGGAGCATCCCTTCCGTATAAAGCAGGTAATAATTTCCCGGGAACAAGCATATCTTTTGTATCGCGAATAAAGAAATCCGCACTACAAGTCAACCGGTCATTGAAAAGCCCCAGATCAATACCAACGTTTTTATGAACAATTGTCTCCCACGTAAAGTTACCGGATACAGGATCGCCTACATTGGCATAAGTAAGAAGTTCTCCATCAAGCAAATAACCTCCCATTGAAGCCATATTCAATGACTGTATATACGGATAGCAATTGGCAGGTAAATTCTTCTGGCTTTCTTTTACAGCAATGGCTTGATTGCCAAGAGATCCGATAGAGCCTCTGATCTTCAGATTGGAAACAACATTTCTGAGGGGTTCAAAAAAGTTTTCATCACTCACACGCCATCCGGCAGAGAACGAAGGAAATATCCCGGACCGTTTATCTTTCGGAAAACGGGATGAAGCATCCCAACGCATATTAAATTCAGCCAGATAACGACCTTTCCAGTCATATCCCAAACGACCGAAATAACCTAATATAGCCCACTCTGTTTGTCCACCCTCTAAAGTTACATCTTTACCTATTTCTCCCAGGTTAAAGTCATTCAGAGTATTAGACTGTATATTCAATTTTGTACCATAAATCCGTTTGTAAGCGTTCTGTTCATAGTTGAATCCGGCTACAGCACGCACGTTGTGTCCATGGAAGCTCTGCTCATAGTTTAAATAAGCATCTGTACTATGGTAATAAATACGTTCGTCCAGCTGGCGTAACTTATTCTTAAACAAAGAGCCCGTAACTTCTTCCAATTCACCCGGATACTGTGAAAATTGAGACATAGCCGTACGCTCCATGTAATCTACGATATTATGTTTAAAAGTATAATTGGCATGGAATGAAAGCCCCTTATATATTTTGAAAATAGCACCTACCGAATTGGTATATTGCTTTTTATCTTCTACTGATTTAGAGAAACCGTCTGCTGTCATAATGTGTACACCGTCTGACGGCTGTTCACCTATCACCGGAGTTTGGAACACATGAGTACCGTCCGGATTATATGGCATCAGGAAAGGCATTGCATGGAAAGTATAATTCGGTATGTTGTTTCCATGCCCTAATCCCGGTGCTGAATATTTGGAAGAAAACATGCTGGAAGTGAAACTAAGCGAGAACCAGGAAGTAACTTCCGCATTTAGCCTTGCCCTGAGGTTTCCAGTTTTATACCGATCGGAATTCTGCACATAAATACCTCTCTGCGTATTGAAATTTCCACTAACTAAATAGTTGATTTTATCATCTCCTCCTGAGATACTAACATTGTTATCCCAAGTCGGGCGACTTGCATCGATCAGATAATTATACCAGTCAAAATTAGCATAATACATATAGGTATCTTTTCCACTCCTATTCTGTACAACTGTCCAGGGACGTTCCGGATTCTCTACTTTATCATAACGACGCGCTTCCAACTCTTTATAATCATCTTCCGTATACCGGGTATACGAGTTTCCATTATAAGAGCGCATAAATCCATCTACCAACCGGGCAGCATCATAACCGGTAGTGATGAAATCAGTCTTAGTGGTAGAGGTAGAAAAGCTATACCGACCGTTATAGCTGATTTGCATCTTACCGCTTTTTCCTTTTTTCGTAGTTACCAAAACAACTCCGAACGGTGCACGGGCTCCATAAATGGCTGACGAGGAAGCATCTTTTAATACAGAGATTGACTCAACATCACGCGGATTCAGATTATCAATGCTTCCTTCCACTCCGTCAATCAGAATCAGTGGTTTAGACTCTCCGTTGATCGAAGCAAAACCACGGATATTCATATTGGTAACCTCTCCCGGTTTTCCTGATCCGAAGGATATATTCAAGTTAGGAATAGCACCTTGGATGGCTTGTCCTAAACTGGCTACCGGACGGTTTTCTATCGCTTTTGAATCGGTATAGCCTACAGCTCCGGTAAGGTTTACCTTCTTTTGCGTACCGTAACCAATTACCACCACTTCGTCTAATGCATTATTATCTTCCTCCATTCTTATATTAATGGTAGCCTTATCTTTCACCTTCACAGAGAGAGATTTATAGCCAATATACGAAAAAGTAAGCGTACTCCCCACCGGTACTTTCATAGAATAGTTGCCATCAATATCGGTGATTCCTACCCCTACTCCATCTACGGCTACATTCACACCAATCAGTAACTCTCCGGCGGCATCTGTAACTTTTCCGTTTACGGCAAGCTCTTTGCCAACTTGCGCCTTTGCCTGTAGTTTGGAAAGAACAATATGATTGTCTCTTATTTCATAATTCAACTGTTGCCCTTCCAAAATAAGTGTAAGAACTTTTTCCAGAGATTCGTCTTTGATATTCATCGTGATACGCTGATTCATATTGACGTCATTTACATTAAAGAAAAAAGACTTCCCGGTCTGTTTTCTTACGGCTTCAAGCGCTTCCTTAACCGTCACATTCTTTAGGTTAAGCGATACATTCTGTGCCTGGATCAGGGTACACCAGCAAAACAGCAGTAATGTAAATAGTCCTAATTTTTTTTTCATCATAAGGATTAAATAAGATTAATACGGAAAAAAACAATAAAGCAGGAATCTCAAAACATAGTATACATAGATCGAAGTATTCCGGTTTATATAAGAGACAGGTACGGGAAGAAATTGTGTAGTCTGAAAGCCGACTTTTTTTAAAATATATTTCAATAGAATAAAACCCACCGGAAATCCTAACGAAACCGATCGAAGGCCGGTGAGGAACGATGTAAAACATGTACATGTAAAGCAGTACGAGATGCACATGTCGTACTGCTCCACATGTACATCTCGTACTGTATGACATGTACATCTCGTACATCGTTCCTCACCGATAAGAAAAAGGAGGTTCAGGAATAAAAGAAAAGTATCTCTAAGAGAACAAATATTGAATTAAAGCTCATCTCTTACCCATCTCATGCCGGGCAAACAACTTTTACGGATGCGTTTTCCTGCCAGACTGGTTTCCACCTCTATCCTGCGGAAGGAATTAAGATGAATAGCGTTAATCAAATCTTCATCGGGGACAATACGAAGAACTCCGTTTTCATACCCCGCCGAACAATTCCAACTTTGTATCCTGCCCGTTTCATCTATCACTACATAGGCAGAAGTCAGGGTACACTCCTCCATTACTTTAAAAATTTCCTGTACTGTATTATCTCCCGAACCGCCCCGTTCGCCAAAAGCACAAACAGAGTTCTCGTCATCAGGGCGTAACCAGGGACTGATCATATCCAGATATTGCTCTCCAACAATAGAATCTACCGGATGCCAGTCATGCCGTTTGTCGCTCCGTTCCACACAAACCATCCCTTTTATATAAGGATCGGGAACAAATCCCCAGCGTAAATGCCCATTCAAGTCCATAATCTGAGCACATGCTCCTAACGTATCCATAAAATCAGTAAGATAATCTACTTTCCCTGTCAATAAATAAAGGTAATAAGAGGCATAAATTTTCCAGGCCGTCCAGCCATGGGGAGAATTCATAATCTGATTGGGAACGAAATAGACATCGAGCGCTTCCCAATAACGAAGCGTCCCGCCCCGCATGCGGCAATCGGGAATGAGTAACTGCTCCAGACACTGGTGTTTGTCCATCAAATAAACTGCTGCCGACGTATACTGCTGACGTTTGACAGAATCCTCTTCAGATAAACCGCGCAAAGCCAATTGTAAAGCACTACAGGTTATCATCCCATCTTCAAAAGTCATATCTCCTTCTGTCTGAATATCGTCCAGACGCAACAACAGATCGTCGATTGCTTTGTAGGCCGACTTTTGATGCCTTTCGTAGCGTTCTTTCCATTGGGGAAGCCCCATAAAGTTCTTTTCGGCTGCAACCAGCTCAAGCATGGATTTTGCAGGATAAATTACAGCTGTATAATGTGTTCCTTTAGAACGATAGGCACCATCCGCGGACTGAACCTTCTCCGAACAAAGATAATCACCAATATGAGCCGCTTTCTCCAGATAACTAATCTCTCCTGTCGCCTCCCATAAATCAACAAGCATACCAATCAGCGAAGAGAAGTTTTGCACCCGGTCCGGTGCTGCTTCTTTCTTCGGAATCCAGGTCAGAGTATCTATAAAAAACGGAAGTGTACGGTTGAACCGTTCTTCAAGTCCCTTATCTTTAGAAGTATCCGGAAAATGCCGGGCGGCAAGAAAAGCAGTATAGTAACCATAGAAAGCTTCGCAACCATTGGAGAACAAAGGCGGATTCTGCGCAACAAAGTCGCGGGCATTTTTCATGTACCATGACCAGGGATTGCGTACATAAATACTCGCTTCTGCAGTTTTCCGGTTTGTGGTTGTGGCCTTGATCTGATAAACTCCTTTTTGAGCAGAAGGTACGAAACTGGCTGTATATAAGTATTCAGAAACCTTATCAACGGATAATTCGGTTAATGCAGCATCCGGAGCTTTTACAACAAGACTTTTCAAAGGATACCGGCTGTGAATATACAGACGACTCTTCTCTTTTCCGCTGATCGTGTATTTGTCACACTCAATCATCGGGGCTTGTATCCATTGAGACAAGGTTTCTTTCACTTCGGACAGCTGACCGATACCTCCCAAATGGAGTATCCACTTTTTAGTCTCGCCAGGTTTCAGCAAGATTTTGTTCTGCGGATGTCGTTCCGGTAAAGGCAAACAATGCAGCAAGTCCAGACTTGCAGTTTTTATCTGATGTCCCCATTTCCACTCCAACAAACCTTCATATACATAATTCAATGTATAGGAAGCAACCGGCTCTTCTATACCAATTCCCATAATAACCTGCCTCGGAGACATGAAATATCCCCAGGTAAAATCTTTCTCACACCGTAGTAAAGTAGGAAAGAACTTAGTGTCCCACTCCGGAAATGTTTTCATCTCTGAGTCTATTCCAATAAAAAGACGGGAATATTCCGGTTCAAAGATTTCTTTTCCCCGATTGGAGAGTATACACTCTACAATCAAATGATCTGCTGCAGGACGATAGCGGAGTGCATAATGAATAGCTCTTGTTTCTGCTTCAAAAGTGCCGGGCTGACCAGAGGATGGAGACAGCCGTATGCCTTTCCAGGCCGGACCGGCCAATGTATCCTCTCTGAAAGGAATTATTTCCCATACATTCCCTATTTGCTGCTGATATTGATGAATAACTCCACTTTCGGGATGAATGAGTACTCTCCACCCTTGTTGTTCACTACCCAGCGTCAGATAATCTTTAGCAACAAGAGATAAAGGCTGAATTATGAATACAAAAACAATGCAGTAAAAAACGAAACATTTGCGCTGCTCTTTCATGTGAATTGTATTTTGTGCTTCCCGCACGGGGAGGTGCGACAGGCGATGGTTTATTGAAACGCAGGATGAACGCAGATTTTCGCAAAGAAAAACAAATAGATGATAAAGAACTACAGTCTTTTAATCTGCGTTCATCCGCGTTTCATCAGAGATTTAAAACTCTGTGTAACTCTGTGCGACTCTGTGGTGAACAGAATCAGAAAAAGAAAGAAATACTAATGATAAATACGAATCTCCTTTTTATCCATATCATAACGATAATTGAACTTATTCGTAGCTGCCATAATGTCCATAATCTGTACTATATTATCAGCTTCTATCGTGATGTCTCCATAGAATATCAAGTTCTTCAAATCATCATTTTCAAAATGAATAGTAACATCAAAAGCTCTCTCTAAAACTTTAGCAATAGTACCCAACTTCTCTTCATTAAAGAAAACATCATCATAAATCCATGAATTAGCATATTCTGCATTGATATCCTTCAAAGTCAGCACTCCGGTTCTTTTATTGCAAGTTATCAGCTGGTTGGGTTTCATCACAATAGACTTATCATATCTACTATCGGAAAAATCAATAGAACCCTCCAGAAGTGCCACGCGAATCTCATCATCATCCTGATAGTTCTGTACATTAAATTTAGTACCCAGCACTCGCACCTTTACATTGCCCGAAGTTACAATCAAAGGTAATTCAGGATTCTTACTGATTTCAAAATATCCCTCGCCTTGCAAAGTCAAATCACGGTTACTTACTCCAAACTCGTTGTTATAACACAAAGTAGATGCCGCATTCAACCATACCAAACTTCCGTCCGGCAAACTCATCTTCACCTTTGCTTTTCGGGGAGCTTCCAAAGAATAAGTCAGAAGCTCTTTATCCTGAAAGCGTTCAAATAAGTATTGCGTTCCAATTCCTGCCATGAAAATAAAGAGCACGCAGGCTGCATAGTAAAACACCTTACGAAGAGGAAAAGTCCTGTTCTTTATTTTCTTGTCAGTACTATTAATGCGGGCCACGAAGTTTTGGTAAGCCTGTTCTTTATGAAAACGGGATTTCTCTGCAGAACCGGCAGAAACTAACCATGACTCTTCAAACTGCCGGAAATAGGTTTCATTTTCGGCAGACTCCTTTACCCATTTCCTCAAAGCCTGTAATTCTTCGGAAGAAATGCTCCTCTCCAGAAAAGAGAGTATTAAGCTATCTATATTTGTTATATTTTTCTCCATAATCTATAACTAAGACAAGTATCTCGTGTTTTTGTGTAGTCTGATATTTCTATTTTGTTTCAAAATTATTAAATGATCGTTAATAACACAAGAATTGATATCACATAATCCTTTAATTCTGCCCTTAACTTCATCAACGCATTTTTCATATGATACTTTACTGTATTAACAGAGATATTCAACATACTTGCTATCTCCTCATACTTCATATTATCAAAACGGCTCATCCGGAATACCTGCCGACACTCGGGAGACAAGCTATTTATCACCTCATTTATTTTATTTTCCAGTTCCTGTTCAAGCAAACTCTCCAACGGATGTTTGCTTTCGATAAAAAACAGCTCTTCGATAGCCGCTTTATCTTCATATTGATTAATACTGACCTCCCGTTGCACATATTCCTGCTGAAGATAGTTGATACAGCGGTTTTTCACGCTTCGCACCAGATACGACCGCAGTGAATATTTAATATCCACACTCTCTTTTATTTCCCACAAATTATAAATGATTTCTCCTACTATCGTTTCCGATATAAAACTATCCCTCAGATAACTATCCGCAATCAAGCACAGGTAATCATAATATTTATCGAAAATAAAACGGAAAGCACACTCATTTCCCTTTTTCAAATGCTCTATGACATTATTATCAGTGATAATAACGGCATCTTTTAGTGTAATAGCCATAGTTAATTCCCAGATCGGCTCATCATTTTAGCCAAATTAAGTAAAAGATTTGATTGTTGTACTTCAAAGATAAATAAAAACATTTGTACTATTCACAAAAACTCATAATTTACTTCTGCTTCTCAAATAGCCAATCCATAAAATCAGGAAAATTAAAAGCCGGATTCCAGGAAAGATGATCACATCCATAGAATTCAATATATTCGACTTTAGCACCGCATCTTTTTAATACTTCATAAGCTTGCCTGGAACACTCTACAGGCACAGCCGTATCCTTTTCTCCGTGAAATATCCGAAAACAGACTTCCTTTGCTTTTGGTAACCGCTGTACATTCACAGATCCGCAAATAGAAACAGCCGCTGCAAAAAGATCCGGAAAACGGCATACCATATCGTAGACACCCATTCCTCCCATCGACAAACCAATAATGTATATCCTGCTTTTATCAACTTCAGGCTTATTCATATAATCATCCAATAAGTTTTTCACCTGAATAATAAAAGGGCTCATCTCGAATGTTTCCGGAAAACTACTTCCATCAAAGTTAGAGGGTTCAGCAATAAAAGGACCAAAGTTTTTTTTAGGACATTGCGGAAATATTACAAAAGCCGGAAACTTTTCTCTATTTACCGGATTGAGAAATAATCCTGAACCGTGTTTTAGTTGAGTTTCATTGTCATTCCCACGTTCTCCCGCACCATGTAAAAACAAAACCAAAGGGTATTTCTTTCCGGAGCAAAGGTTATCCGGTTGTAAACATCGGTAATAAAGCGTATCTTCTCCATTGGAAGTAACATTATACTTATAGGCATATTGCTCTTGTGCTTCAATAGTAGTGCTCCACAAACCTATTATTACCAAGAAAAAACAGGCAGAAAACACCTTTGCTTTCCTGCTCACGTGATGGTTTTTCATAATTGACTATAGTTTATTCAAAGTTTTAATGTATTTATCATAAGACAGGAATATAAGAAAACAGGGTAGTAAACAGATCGATTTTTAACAATTAAAATATTCCGGAGAATCGTACAATAACATAGGAGAGTGATAAAAGAAAAACGATGGCTTAACAAGGAATAGTTCAGCCTGTCAAGCCTGTATAATATGGTAAGCCCAAATACGTACTTAACTATGTATTAAATACGTACTTTTATATACAAAGAGTACGTACTTTCTGATATGAAAAATACGTACTCTTATACAGATAAAAAATAATAGTTCCAAAATCCGTTAACAATGTTAAAGCAAGGCAGGTTAAGATATTAATTCATATTTTAAAGCCGGAAACCATTTCTCCAAGATATTATCCACTTTGGACTCTATTTCAGGGGTAATGTGTCTTTTTACTTTCTTATATGCTATCATTATGGCTGCCATTTCATCTACCCACCCGATCACCGACCACCGCCTTGTAGATATCAAATCAATAGGTAAAACTAAATAAGAAAGAGCAGAAGCAATCAAAAGTTTATCCGACAGTGGCGTTTCCGGACTCCTCAACACATAGTAAAGAGACAATACCGGACGCATTGAAGTGCGGCCAAGACTTTTACCCATATCTTTGATATTCTCTAAAAGTTGATCCAAATCCCAGTTTGCAAAAAATTTATTCATAATCATAATTCTTTTATAAGTACTGATTCAAAATTAGTATACTCTATAAATACGAATTTATTGAAACGCAAATGAACGCAGATTTTCGCAAATTAGGTTGCTGCGTTATGCTTGAAAATAATATCCCTTACAGAAAATCTGCGTTCATCCGCGTTAATCTGCGTTTCAATAATAACCCGCTAAATAATCATTTAATTGTGATGTATTGCTTATACTTATTTATTATAGGCTGACTTTTTCTTTTTTCTAATCCAATAATCAGCTCCCAACAGTCCCAAAGATAGTAGAGCGATGTAGCTGTAAAATCCTAAAAGTGAAGAGGATGCTCCTGATGGCTTCCAACGAGGCATAAAATCAACCACACTAAAGTCTAAATAGAAAAACAAACAATACACTACCAATGCTATCAATACAGTAACGGCAATACTCAAAGAAAAAACAGTGATCCGTTTTCTTCGTCTTTCCATTTTCAGAGCCTCAGCCCGTACTTGTTCCATCATACGGAAGGAAAAATTGGAAGGAAGTCCAGTCGTTTGCCTCCGTTCCAAAGCTTTCTTAATAGTATTATTTCCATTCACATCCATAATCAACCCTCATTCATTAGTAAATATAACTTCTTCCGAACACGGTATAATCTCACTTTAACATTGGCAACTGTTAATTTTAAAATTCCTCCAACCTCTTCTATCGATTTCTCTTCATAATAGAAAAGAGTTATTAACGCTTTGTCCTCTACACTCAACAAATCAACAGCATGTACCAAACGGGAAATACGCTCTTCATCATCTGTTGGTTCAAACAAAGTTGCCACTTTTTCATCCGGTACATTATTAATGGCATTCTCCTCTATATAAAGAAATTCATGCTTCTTTTTACGGGTAGCCGATATAGCTGTATTGTAAGCTATCCGATACAGCCAGGTAGAGAAAATACAATCTCCTTTATATCCACTCAGATTCTTAAAAGCCTTTAGAAACACATCTTGCACCAGTTCTTCAGCATCTTCGGAACAACCTACAATCTGCACAATCAATGAATAAAGAGGACGACCGTAGCGATCGAGAAAGACAGAAAAGCATTCTGTTTCTCCATTCAGGATTCGTGCGATGTATTGTGCTTCTTCGTTCTGTACCATGATATCCATTAGACGCAGGGGGAAGGAAAAGGTTACAATCAGTAGTAAGTAGATAGTAGTAAGTAGTAAGAATCTATGCAGCATATTGGCGTTGCCATTCCAAAAGGATTCTAATTACCAACTACCAGCTACTGGCTACTTACTACTGTCTACTGACTACTGATTGTAACCTTTTTCTTTCTTCTGCGTCAAACAGTACAAAGAACGAAATTATTCATTTAAAAACATACAATTATGATGGATTTTATTATGGTTCCGCTTATTATGGGAATTATCACACTGGGAATTTATAAATTGTTTGAACTCTTTGTTTGCAGACGCGAACGAATGGCGATTATTGAAAAGCTAAGTGACAAAATTACAACCACCGACCTGAATGGGAAATTTTCTTTGCCAGACTACAGTCACAACCGGTCTTTTGGTGCACTAAAAGGAGGATGCCTGATGTTCGGTATAGGATTAGGACTGTTAATAGGCTTCATTATCTGTGCAGTCTCTATTCCCCGCTATGTATTTATGGAAAATATCAGTTGGAATGTACGCCAAATGACCAGCATCATTTATGGTGCCAGCGTATTGCTATTCGGAGGGGCAGGACTTATCACTGCTTTCCTTATTGAAAACAAAATCAGTAAAAAAAACAAAGACCAATAGACAAGCTGACATAGGCTATGTCAAAAGCCTGATAAAGCTATCAATATGTGACTTTAGAAACACAGATTAACGCTAATTGGCGCAGATGCAATTTTATCTTTGCGCCAATTAGCGTTAATCTGCGTTTTATTGGTAGCTAATACTACTTTTGACATACCCTCTTATGTTCAACTATCCGATATAAACGTTCACACAAAGATAAATGTAAAGTTCTTCTTCCTGCTGCTCAAACTCTATTTTATCTTCTCTGGCCAACCAGCCAATAGCTGCTCCCAATTCTTTGTCTTTCAGCCCGGATTTCCTTTTAAGGCTACCGTAGCTCCACTTTTCATTGTTGCAAAGCAATTGCCAAACTTTCCCGGCATTCAAGCCTATTTCCATTTTATCCATTTAATACAGTTATTTAGGGGTTAAAATACAATCGGTTACCATTTATGCTTTAAAGTTAACAAATCAGCACAAATATAGTTATTACAAGAGTACTAAAAATCTATTACACAAGGCATTTTTAACACAATTATCATCTTATAGGCCAATACATTACTGTTCTTAGTATACGTTAAACGTACAACCTTTTTCCATTACAATATGTTATTTCATTATTACATTAACCTATAACTGAATAACAAATATGGCAAAGAAGGTAGCAAATCAACTTGTAGAGACATTGATTGAAGCAGGTGTTAAGCGTATTTACGCAGTCACAGGCGATAGCTTAAACGAAGTAAATGAAGCCGTAAGGCAAAACGAAGAAATGAAATGGATACATGTCCGCCATGAAGAAACAGGTGCTTATGCAGCCGGTGCAGAAGCACAACTAACCGGACTACCAGGATGTTGTGCCGGAAGTAGTGGTCCCGGACATGTTCATCTGATAAACGGGCTTTATGACGCTCAACGCTCAGGTGCACCGGTTCTGGCTATTGCCTCCACTATTCCTACCGGAGAATTCGGGACAGAATACTTTCAGGAAACAAATACAATCAAATTGTTCAGCGATTGCAGTTATTACAACGAAGTGGCAACAACCCCTCAACAATTTCCCCGTATGTTGCAATCCGCGCTACAAACCGCAACTACCCGCAAAGGAGTTTCCGTAATAGGGCTCCCAGGTGACCTGGCAAAAAAATCGGCAGTTAATGTAGATTCTTCCGTTCATATTTATCCAAAAGATTCTTCGGTTTGTCCTGCAGAAGAAGACTTAATACAACTGGCAGCAATGCTGAATCACTACAAACGTATCACACTATTTTGCGGTATTGGTTGCAGAGGGGCTCACGACGAAGTTATTCAACTATCCGAAAGGCTCAATGCCCCGGTTGCCTATACCTTTAAAGGAAAAATGGAAGTACAATATGATAACCCTTATGAAGTAGGTATGACCGGACTTTTGGGAATGCCTTCGGGTTACTACAGCATGCATGAAGCAGAAGTACTGGTTATGTTAGGAACAGATTTCCCCTATTCTGCTTTCTTGCCCGATGATATAAAAATAGCTCAGATAGATATAAAAGCTGAAAGGTTGGGACGCCGTGCCAAAGTAGACATCGGTTTATGCGGAGACGTAAAGTCGACACTACAAGCACTTCTGCCGATGTTACAACAGAAAAAAGACGACTCATTCCTGTTAAAGCAACTGAAACGCTATGAAGGTGTGAAAAAAGACCTGATTGCTTACACCGAAGACAGAGGAAAAGAAAATCTGATTCACCCGGAGTATGTCATGTCCGAAATAGACAAGTTAGCTTCTGATGATGCTATCTTCACCGTCGATACGGGAATGACCTGCGTATGGGGTGCCCGCTATTTACAAGCAACAGAGAGACGCCACATGCTCGGTTCTTTCAATCACGGCTCAATGGCAAACGCATTGCCACAAGCCATCGGTGCAGCACTGGCTCGCCCCGACCAGCAAGTTATTGCACTCTGTGGTGACGGAGGATTGTCCATGACACTCGGCGACCTGGAAACCGTTGTACAATATAAGCTTCCGATAAAAATCATCGTATTCAATAATCGTTCCTTAGGCATGGTGAAGCTTGAAATGGAAGTAGACGGATTGCCGGACTGGCAAACCAATATGCTCAATCCGGATTTTGCACAAGTAGCAGAAGCAATGGGAATGACCGGGTTTAATGTATCAGATCCCGACAAAGTGCTCACTACTCTATACAATGCCTTCGAGATAGACGGTCCTGTTCTGATTAATATCATGACTGATCCGAATGCGTTAGCCATGCCTCCTAAAATTGAAATAGGACAAATGGTCGGTTTTGCACAATCCATGTACAAACTATTGATTAACGGGCGCTCACAAGAGGTGATTGATACAATCAACTCAAATTATAAACACATAAGAGAAGTATTTTAGAAAATCTTCTTTCAGAAAAAAGATCAGTAATAATAATATGCAGGTTTGCAATAAAAAAGCAAACCTTCAGTTATAATTGGAAGAGTGTGCACTTTTACATTACAAAAGGAAATAGTTGCTTTTATTTTTTTTAAATCAAAGAGTTAAAAAAGCGTTTTAAAAGAAGCAGGTAACGATAAAGTAGCGGAAGTTCAGTTCCACATTGCGTTGTTCTGCATAAATTCAAATATCTCTGTAACACAAAGGCAGCAATGTTTTGGACGGTTATAAATTAATAAGAAGATAATTTATAGAGGGAGGTAAAGACATTCTATTTCTCTAAACTTGCTTAGCATTATAAACAACGGATTACTATATAAACCAATAATTTTGTCGGAAATTATTTTCTCATGCAATCGAAAAATATTGCATTAATAAACATTTTAAAAGAAAATAAAATCGTACATTTGCAAAATATTAATAGAACATTAACAGAACAATCAATAAAGCATAGTTTTATGAAGAAGACCCTATGGTGTGGGCTAGTATTAGCCACTGTTTTATCTTCGTGTATGAAAGATAAAAATTTATATGACGAAGATCGTGTATCCTCCAAGAAGCAGGAGGAGTATAATAAAAACTTTCCTGTAAAGGATCTTGATCCTAATCAGGATTGGTCTACTTTCGAGGCAATAAAGGCCAATGTCACAGTGAATGAAGATGCGCTTGAAACCTACACGATCAAACTATACACGGCTAACCCGATGGATGAAGAGACAAATCCTCTACTATTGCTTAAAGCTGATGTAAAAAACGGCGAGACTTTCTCCTCCACAATTGAAATCCCTAAAGATTTAAAATCGATATGGGCCGTCCGTTTGGACAAGCACAATCGTTGCCTCTTTAAACAGGGCACAGTGGTTGGTGGAGTTGTAGACGTTGTTTTTGGTGACAGTAACTCTAATAAACGTACTGTGACCAGCCGTGCAATTGCCACTCGTGCTATTACAGCTCCGGTGCTGCCTTATACAGATACAGAGGTGAATAGCTTAATATCTAAAGCAACTCTTGCAACCAGCGGAAACATTAGTACTCCGGGAACATATCTGATAAATAGCGGTGCAAACCTCAGTAATTTAACCGTCTCAGGAAGTGGCGTAATTGTTATTGTCCAAGGCGAAGTGCAAAGTGCCAATGTAACTAATAATGCCCAACTGATTCTCAATGGGAACCAGTCGTCCGCAGGTAAATTGTCCGGTACCATAGAAATATCCAACTCATTATTATATGTCATGCCAGGAAGTACCTTTGTCCTTGACCGGCTGACAGTTCAGAATAATTCGAAGGTATATCTTAAAGGGCAGGATAATAAGCAATCTCACATAACTACTTTATCTGCCGATGCCACTTCGACATTCATAAACTACTATGGTCGTCTTGTTATGGAAACTGTCACAGCTACCAATCTGGAGAATTATTGCTATATGCAACTTACTTCCAATAATATGTCTACCATTAATAATTTAAAGATGGGACAGCATTCTTATCTGGCGGCAAAACAATTACAAACGACTAATGCTTCCAATAGTTCCGGAAGCGACCTAAAAGGAGAATGGTATTTGGATGATTATTCAGTAGTTGATGTAGAAACGAACTTTAGAGCCATTCGTACTAATATTTTCGGTCCTGAAGGGCATGAATATGCTTTATTACGAATCAAAAAGAATTATGAATATAATGTTGAAGGAAGTTCTACCAATGGAATAAATATTGGTTATCTTTGTAATAACATTTACGTGGAACTTGAAACGATTTCTGCAGGTAAGAATACATCAATTTATAAACTTATCCAAGGATTAAACGGTGCTGGTGAGATACCCGGGCAGGTCACACATGGAAACGGAAATGCGACGTTGACACTTCTATTCAACGCACCTGTATATATAGAACCTAGTGAATGTTCAGGTGACGGCAACAAACCCAATGACGGAGGGAGCAATATGCCCGAAGATAAAAAAATATCCTATACTTTTGCGTTTGAAGATCTGGGAAGTATTGGAGATTATGATTTTAATGACGTAGTTCTTAAAGTGACAGATGGTGAAGACAACTATCACTTTAATGTTTATCTGGCTGCAGCCGGAGGAACTCTTCCGGTCAAGGTCGAATTATGGAATAATCTCAATCAGAAATATATTACATTATGGGAAGAGATTCACAGTGCTTTCGGTGTATCCCAATCAACGATGGTAAATACAGGAGGTGCATCTCAAATCACGCTGCCTAAAAAAGAGAAGCTTTATAAGGATTACTTCGAAGGAATGCTTTATAGTAATGCGAAGTTTAGAATAACAGTTGGTAACGAAGATAAAAGAATATCTGAAATAATCAGTGCTCCGAAAAAAGGTGTAGCTCCACAATGTCTGCGTATTGCCGGTGACTGGAAGTGGCCTATAGAAAGAGCCAATATAACGGAGGCTTATCCAAATTTTGCGAGTTGGGCTCAAGGAAATACGGGAACTGGATGGGTTAATAACCCGAATACCGAGATGATTTACAGCAAGTAGCCTGATAACGTAGGAGTTCCAACACAATATATTGAAAGGAGATGTGACTATTTTGACCCATCTCCTCTTTTTTGCTATATATCCTTCCTCCTTTTAACACCTCAGTTAGCTTCCGTTTTACATTATCTACGATGAAGGAGAAAAAATATTCTAAAAATCACATTTATATAAAGTGAATTACGAAGAAAAATATGTGGCTGGCAGTTACCGTCAGCCCTATTTTTTCAAGCCCCTTTTTTAAAACTTTGTATCCGAATATAAGATAATAAAGGAATATCTGTATGAAAGAAAACAGCAATAATATTGAAATACTCAAAGCAATGATAAAGGAAAACTTTGAGGACATTACAAAGCCGTACACTCTTATTGTGTAGGGACGTACAGCCACTCCATACAGCAGAATTTATATTGTTAAAATACAATAAAGTCAATTATTCATATAAAGGGTTATCACATAACAGTGTGTCCTTATAGCACATACAAAAAGAAACGGATAAAAAAATAAATTACGGACAGATACAAAGGCTATATCAATGAAAACAATCCTATCAAAACCCTCAGGACAGACTGTAACCAGAGAAGCAAGAGACTACCTTATGATAGCTTTAGGAATGATTCTCTACGGAATTGGCTGGACCCTTTTTTTACTTCCCAATGACATCACTACCGGAGGAGTACCCGGTATCGCCTCCATTGTCTATTTTGCTACCGGTTTTCCGGTACAATATACATACTTTGCCATCAATGCTATTTTATTAGTGGTGTCTCTCAAAGTATTAGGATTCAAATTTAGCCTGAAAACGATATTTGGCGTACTAACACTCACCTTTTTCCTTTCGCTCATTCAAAAAGTGACAGCAGGAGTAACTCTATTACACGATCAACCCTTCATGGCTTGCGTGCTGGGAGCTTCCTTCTGTGGCAGTGGCATTGGTATTGCCTTTTCTGCTAACGGAAGTACCGGAGGAACCGATATTATCGCTGCCGTTATCAATAAATACCGGGACATCACATTGGGAAGAGTTATGCTCATTTGTGACCTCATCATTATCTCATCCAGCTACTTTATCCTGAAGGACTGGGAAAAAGTCGTTTACGGATATGTAACCCTCTATGTTTGCAGTTTTGTACTGGATCAGGTGGTAAACAGTGCACGACAATCTGTTCAATTCTTTATTATCTCCACCAAATACGAAGAGATAGGAAGACAAATCAACGAATATCCACATCGTGGGGTAACTATAATTAATGCTACCGGCTTTTATACAGGAAAAGAACAAAAGATGATGTTTATTCTGGCCAAAAAGAGAGAATCAACCATCATATTCCGAATTATCAAGGACATTGATCCAAACGCTTTTGTCTCACAAAGTGCCGTTATCGGAGTCTATGGAGAAGGATTCGATCATATAAAAGTAAAATAACTACTGATCCACTCTCCCCCCACAAATATCTGTCATTTCATCAAAATTAGAATAAGAATCGTCTTAAAACTCTTCCTGAACATACTAAGCAATGGTCGTAACCTGATTTTGTTGAATGAATATAAAATCAGATTATCACATTTATTATCTTTAGCTGCATTGAAAATAATGGCAATCTACCCTCCCCGTTTACTTTATAAACGTTCTGAATAACAAACGAATGATTTACTGATACACAGAACATTAATAGCTACAATAAAATAAAACAATCTAAGCCTGTTTAAATTCTCCTCTCAAAAGACTATACATTAGATTTAATAATAGAAGATGTTTTGAGCGAAGCTAATGCTGAGCAAAATTTAAACAGGCTCTAACTCTGTATCCAATAAATCTCAAATAACATCTTCCAACAATCCTGCTTTTATCTTAAATGTCGCAAACTAACATAAAATCAAAGAAAAACAGTTTTTTCATTTCTTCATGCTCTGAAATACATAAATAAAACGCCAATAAATATACAAAAATAAAAAATATTCATACTTCCTGCTAATAAAAATCTTCAGACTTTATTAATTATTATTATATATATTATATCTTTGCACCGCTTTCACTATAATCAATATTAATAATCTGTTTAGAAATAAATGATTTGCACACAGAGAAACAATATAACAGGAGAATCAGCAACACTACAGGATAAAAATACTTCCTACCTCTACAGCTCTGCGGCCAATAAAATAAATTTCAAACAGATACTAAACTTTATATTTCTTTTTTAGGCAGTTATATACGACTTTACCCTATCCCTGTCATAATAACCTTTAGTTATAAATAATGCGCCAACTTCGGATAAGTAAGCTGGCGCATATGTTTTAAAATCGACTACTAAAGTAGCAAATTATTTTCAAATCACAAAAAAGTTACTTCTATAATTGATATTTCATATCGTTTTTTATTTGTATCATTATTTGCTTCATAAGGTGTATAAATAATAATTTTATCTCCTTTTCTAATATCTTCTATATCAGCAAATAATGTATATGATATTTTAATTTCTTGTTCTTCTGCTTTTAATTCATTCCCATTTGTATCCAAAAAACGTATCTTTATTTTTGCTTCTTTAGTATAATCTATTTTAGCACCTTTCCCCTTTTCTATTATTTTCCCAATGACACCTCTTTTTAACTTAATTATATCTGTTTCCTTAGATAATTTATCAAAGAAATCATCATGGATTTCTTTCTCTTTCGCATATTTTTGCTCCATTATTCTTTTTTCTTTTTCTTCTTTTTCATTGCCATTTTCAACTTTTGAATAATTCATTATAGGGCTTTCCTTTTCTAAATTTATTGTTGATATTACTTCTTCAAAATTAGAGGATAATATGAATTGCCAAGAACATAGACGAATATCACCTGAATTAGTTTTTGCTCTGAATTTATGAATCAATCCCATTCCTATAAAGTGTGATTGATAATTTCTTTTTAAACTATCTATTACGTTAGGATATGTTATATTTGTGAACCAATTAATTGCAAGGGAAAGATTAAGTTCATCTTTTGTTGGAGAAATATCATATATCTTATTTCTATCAAATATTTTATTCAAAGAATCCTTTATCTCTAAACTTCTCTTATATGTTTTAGTACCATTAATATAAACTTCATCCATTGTATAGTCTGAAAAGAGGCTATCTATATTCCCATATTCGACTGGTTCATAAGATCCAAAATCATTTAAGGTTTTAAACATATAATCTTTGATAGTTTTTTTAGCTTTTTCTTCTGGACTAAGAGTACATGATATAATAGAAACTGCTAATAATAAAAGAAATGTTAATTTTCTACTTTTCATAACTTTGTGTGTTTATTGGTTAATACTAAAACTCTTTCTAATAGCAGTAACCATACGCAAAGACATAAAAAAAGCGTAGAACCACTGCCTAACGCCATCGGAGACTACCACATCTCACCTACTAATAGACAGTGTGCTCTACGCCAATACTGGCGTATAAACGCAATCCACCCATTAGTAGGTTTAAAAATAGCCTTATTTGCTGTCAATGTGGTAGTTCGATGGCGCTTAGGCTATAATATGTAAAAAGCGTATCATCTATTCAATGATACGCTGCAAATATAAGAATAACTTCATAAATTACAAATACTTAATTCTTCTTCTTTTTCTGTTTCGGCTTTCTTGTAGCCAAAGAAATCATTTTTTCTGGAAAATCTTTATATTCTGGATAAGGAAAGCTTTTAAGCATTTCCTCTAAATTTGCAAGCGCTTCTTGAAATTCCTCCTTAGAGATTTTACCTTCTTTCATCTCTGAATATGCTTTTGCTATACTATGATTTTTTTTCTTTCCCATAATTAAGCTATATTTCGCAAAAGTAAATTAAATCTTTGAGAATCCGTGAAATTTCGAGTATTAAATCGAAAAACAAATTCATCAACATACTTTTGCAAATGTTTTTTGCTTACTCTAATGTATGTTCCTTTTATAGTTCGTTTGAAAGTTGTCCACGCATTTTCAATGCTGTTAGTACTTACTTGGATTATCTCACCATCATCTGTAGCATAAGTCATTCCATAGAATTTTTTGCTATGGTCAACAGACCTCTGCTCATACTTTTTATGCAGTCCAGTGTATTCCCACCCATCAGTATAAACTACGCTTCCTTTCTCTACGTTTTTCTTTATAATTGGAACTAATGTCTTAGCCTGTGTATTAGGTACTACTACTGCCATGATGTTTCCGCCTCTTTGCCTAATACCAAATACAGGAACTTTATCTTTATAACTACGCCCTTGACTTTTTTCTACTTTCTTATCCTTATGACGATTTATATTCTTACCTCCGACAAATGTTTCATCTACCTCAACTTCATCAGACAACTTAGAATTTTTAGAATTTGATTTAGCTGCAAATTCTCTAATCTTCATAAGCATGTGCCATGCTGATTTTTGAGTGATCTCTAAAACCCGTGCTAACTGGCATGAAGAAATACCTCCTTTATCAGCTTGAAACATAAACATAGCAAGTAACCATTTTGTGATAGGTAATTTTGTATTTGCAAGAGGAGTGCCAGTCTTTACATCGAAGTAACGACTGGTATTCTTACATTTATACTTACCATTGCTACATTTATAGACCTTAGAAGTAGGATCATATGGCGATACGACCTTTCCGTCCCATCTCATCTTCTCAAAGTATTTAATAGCATTTTCTTCACTTGAAAGAGCTTTTGAGAATACTGTGTATAAACTTTCGCCTTTCATAATGTTCACATTTAAGTTTGCTTAAATATAGTAATTTTCAACTATATACGCAAGTAAAATGAAACATTTTTTGATAATAATTTTACAAGGATGCTAAAGAACATCCTTGTAGAACATACCATCTCTGTTTACACTTATAAACTATAAACAGTACCTTTGTCGGAAGTATTAACCATTAAAACGACAAAAATATGAGTGATAAATTGTATTGTCCAAAATGCGGGCGAGAAGAAGAATTTATAATCAAAGAAGTAAAATTAGAAATTGAAGGACTTCCTCGTGAATTAGCGGAAACTGTTCGTGTTATCTGTTGTTATGCGTGTAAATTACCAATAGGTTCATATACGAATAACTATTATGTAGAGGAAGAAGAAAATACTAAATCTTAGTCTTGTATTTATCAAATCTTTCAAAATACGACTCACTGAATTTATCTGTATTATTTTCAGTGAGTTCTTTTTTAAACTCTTCTTCTGTCATAGGTATCACTTCGTAATAAGATTTGTATAAGCGATATTTCCGCATATACATTTCTATACCTTTACATACACATCTTGCGATAAAATTTTCAATTTTCTTTCTCATAATTTTTAATTTTAAATTGTTTATAAAATAGCCCGGATTTTCCGGGCTATTACTTTTCGTTATACGGTGTCAAGTGGTATATAAGTGCCCTTTTTTATTATTAATCCTAAAACAACATTACTAATTATGAGAATCTATTTACGCTTTCTGACAGCGTTTTTGCTCATTTGTTCAGTAGGAATACTCCATGCTGAAACACTGAGAGATTTACACGTAACAGGTATTGCAACAGCAGATGGAGAACCCATGCCAGGAGTTTCTGTCTTATTGAAAGGTACCACCACCGGAACTATTACCGATATTGACGGTAAGTACTCTATTCAGGTTCCTTCTAACGGAACATTGGTTTTTAGTTTTGTAGGAATGAAAACAGTTGAAATAGCAGTCAACAACAAACAAGTAATCAATGTGGCGTTAGAAAGCGATAGTAAAGAACTGGATGAGGTAATGGTTGTAGCCTATGCAACTGCCAAGAAATACAGTTTCACAGGTGCTGCAGCCACCGTAAAAGGAGAAGACATCGCTAAACTGCAAACATCCAGTATATCAAAGGCATTAGAGGGTACAGTAGCCGGATTACAGGCCAGTGCAACCAGTGGACAGCCCGGTACTGATGCCGATATCCGTATCCGTGGTATTGGTTCTATCAATGCATCAAGTTCTCCGTTATATGTAGTAGACGGAGTTCCTTACGACGGTAGTATTAATGCTATTAATCCTGAAGACATTGCATCTATGACCGTATTGAAAGATGCTGCATCTGCTGCTCTGTATGGTTCGCGTGGTGCCAATGGTGTCATCATCATTACTACCAAACAAGGTAAAACTGATTCAAAAACAAGCGTAAACCTTAAAGCTACGTTCGGAGGGTCCAACCGAGCTATCAGAGACTATGACAGGGTAGGTACAAATGATTATTTTGAGCTATATTGGGAAGCAATGCGCAATCAATATGCCAAAGACAAAAAGAACTATCCAACACCTGAAGCAGCAGCTGCCGCAGCCTCTGCCAACTTAGTAAAAAGACTGATGAACAGTGGCCCTAACCCTTACGGGACCAACTATCCTCAGCCGGTAGGCACAGATGGAAAATTGCTGGCAGGAGCAACTCCGTTATGGGATTTCGACTGGCAGGATGCCATGGAACAACAGGCTCTGCGTACAGAAATTGGCCTAAATGCTTCCGGCGGTAGCAAAACAAACCAGTATTATTTTTCAGCAGGCTACCTGAATGATAAGGGTATTGCTTTAGAGTCAGGTTATGAACGTTTTAATCTCCGCACCAATGTCACCAGTGAGATGACTAAATGGTTAAAAGGAGGTGCTAACATCAGTTTTGCCCACTCTAAACAAAACTACCCTACATCATCTGATACTAAAACAAGTAATGTTATCAATGCAGGACGTACAATGCCCAACTTCTACCCTATCTATAAAGTGAAAGCAGACGGTTCTTTTGATACAGAAGATGGCGAACTGGTTCCGGACTTCGGTTCATACCGTGCAAACAATGCGAACTGGAACTTGCCGGCAACACTGCCTCTAGACAAATCAGAACGTATGAGAGATGAAGTATCAGCCCGTACATTCTTAGAAGTGACATTCATTGAAGGACTAAAGTTTAAGACAAGTTTCAACTTTGACCTGATCAATTTCAATTCATTGGACTACACAAATCCTAAAATTGGTCCTGCTGTTAATACAGGAGGTGGCTCCAGCCGGGAAAATGACCGTACACTTTCATGGACCTGGAATAATATTATCTCATACGACAAGAAAATAGGCGATCATCACTTCAACATCCTTGCAGGACAAGAAGCATACTCCTATCGTTATGACGAATTAACAGCCTCACGTTCTAAAATGGCTATTCCTGATTATCCGGAGTTGGTTGTAGGCTCACAGGTGACAGGAGGTTCAGGATACCGCATTGACTATTCTTTAGTAGGATATCTGATGAATGCTCAGTATGATTATAAAGACAGGTATTATCTGAGTGGCTCTTACCGTCGCGATGGTTCTTCACGTTTTGCTCCGGAGACACGTTGGGGTAACTTCTGGTCGGTAGGTGGTTCCTGGAGAATAAACCGTGAAGCCTTTATGCAAGGTACCGAAAACTGGTTGTCTGCACTGACGTTGAAAGCAAGCTATGGTGCACAAGGAAACGACAATTTAGGCTCGTATTATGCAAGTAGCGGTCTATATACCATCATTTCGAACAACAACGAAAGCGGATTGGTAACCGACCGTCTGGCTACTCCTAATCTGAAATGGGAAACCAACTTAAATTTCAATGTCGGTATCGACTTCTCTTTGTGGAACAACCGTCTATCGGGTTCTTTCGACTTCTTCCAACGTAAATCCAAAGATTTGTTATATTCACGTCCTTTGGCTTCTTCACTCGGATACACCTCCGTTGATGAAAATGTGGGAGCATTGAAAAATACGGGTTTCGAGATTGAACTGAAAGGTACAATCATCGACGTGAAAGACTTTAAATGGAATATGGGATTAAACTTAACCCACTACAAGAATAAAGTAACGGAATTGCCTTTGAAAGATATGCCTCAGGGTAGTTTCACAAAACTGCAGGAAGGTCGTTCTGTCTATGATTTCTATCTCAAAGAATGGGCCGGAGTCAATCCCGACAATGGAGAACCATTGTGGTATATGAATCAGAAAGACGAAAACGGCCATACAATCAAAGTTACTACCAATGATTATAGCAAAGCTAATTATTACTTTGTCAACAAATCGTCTTTACCTAAAGTATATGGTGGTTTCAATACTTCATTCTCATATAAAGGCATTGAGTTATCGGCTATGTTCTCTTATAGCATTGGCGGATATGTTTATGACCGTGATAAAATAATGATTCTTCACTCAGGTTCTGCCGCCGGACGCTCCTGGTCAACAGAAATGTTAGATCGCTGGACTCCTGAAAACAGATATACTGATGTTCCCGCCCTTAGTACAACAAGCAACCAGTGGACCAGTACATCTACGCGATTCCTGTACAATAACTCATATTTACGTCTAAAGAATGTGATGTTATCTTATTCTCTTCCTCAGTCATTAATAAGAAGAATAAGTTTGAGCAATCTTCAGATCTTTGTTCAGGGAGATAATTTATTAACCCTAAGCGGACATCAGGGATTAGACCCGGAACAAGGTATAACAGGAGTTACTTATTACAGATATCCTGCTATGAGATCGATAACAGGTGGTATTAATGTTTCATTCTAATCAGCATTCAACAATTTAATATGAAAAAATTAATAAAGAATACAGCTATACTTGCTACAGGTTTACTGATGGTAACCGGATGTAGCGGTGATTTCCTTGATCATACTCCAACAGATTCCGTTGATTCGGGGCTGGCTCCTACTCCCGAAAATGCCGAACGTATATTCATCGGTGCATGGTATAACTTAATGGAATACGGAACAACTTATGCAAACATTGGTTATCGTGCCTTATCTTTAGCAGATGACATGATGGGTAGTGATGTTGTTTTACGTACTGCCAACACATACGGATTTAGTGCGACTTACAAATTAAATGAGGTTTCTATTCCAACTGCAGGTAGAGTCAGTTTTGCATGGACTACATTCTATAAGACCATAGACAACTGCAATTCTGTAATCTCTATCAAAGGAGATACAAAAGATGAAGACTTCCGGTATGCACAAGGACAAGCACTTGCTTTGCGTGCTTTCTGTTATCTGCATCTTGTACAGCATTATCAGTTCACGTACCTGAAAGATAAAAGTGCGCCTTGTGTTCCGCTGTACACAGAACCTACTACATCAAAAACAGAACCTAAAGGCAGAGCTACCGTAGAAGAGATATACACACAAATCTTTAAGGATCTCGAACAGGCGAAAACTGATTTGGACGGTTTTACTCCATCCACAGCACAGGAAAAGTACAAACCCAATGTAAGTGTAGTCAACGGATTATTGGCACGTGCCTATTTACTGACAGGCCAATATGAAGAAGCGGCGAAAGCAGCAAAAGCGGCTCAGGAAGGATATCCTTTAATGAAAGACGCTGCTACCTATAAAGGTTTCAATGATATAAGTAATTCTGAATGGATATGGGGACATCCTCAATCTACGACTCAGTCCGATCCCAGCTACAACTTCTACTATGTAGATGCAGAGGAACCCGACTCCTATAATAGCTTTATGGCAGATCCTCATTTCTATAATCTGTTCTCCAAGAATGATATCCGTAGAGAACTATTCAAATGGATGAGAGAAGGATATATGGGATATTGTAAATTCCGTATCCGCGCTGACCAGACTGGTGACATTGTTGTCATGCGTTCTGCCGAAATGTATCTGATTGAAGCCGAAGCTATGGCCAGAGACAATACAACATCTATTACAGATGCTGTGGCTCCGCTCAACACATTGCGAAACGCAAGAGGACTGACCGATTATGATGTAACAGGAAAAAACAAGCAAGACCTCGTTGAGGAAATTTTAGTAGAACGCCGTCGCGAACTATGGGGAGAAGGATTCAGCATGACTGACATCTTAAGAACTCAAAAATCCCTGGAACGTGAAATGCTGACTAAAGAAGAAATGGCTCAGATAGAAGGTATCAAGATCATTCCTGGTGACAAGCCGGAAGATACTAAATACCTGATAGATTGCTGGCAGGAAGATGGCACGTATGAAGAGAACGAACCAATCGGACACTACGAAGTAGCATTCCCTAATGGAACAGAATTTACTCCGAACAGTTCATACTATCTATATGCGATTCCGGAGAGTGAAACCAATGCCAATCCCAATATCCCTTAAATTTATATTCTGATTGCTTCCGGAAATCCGTAATGACTTTCCGGAAGAAACAGAACTTATTTGATAAAACAAAAAAGCCGCTCCAGATTATCTGAAGCGGCTTCTCTTTTTAATCATGGGATGATATTACATCATTCCACCCATTCCTCCCATTCCGGGAGCGCCCATAGGCATTTCGGGTTTATCTTCTTTCTTTTCTACAATTACACATTCAGTAGTCAGGAACATACCAGCGATAGAAGCTGCGTTTTCCAAAGCTACACGGGCTACCTTAGCAGGATCTACTACACCGGCAGCGTGCAGGTTCTCGTAAACATCCATACGGGCATTGTAACCGAAGTCACCTTTTCCTTCACGAACTTTCTGAACTACTACAGCTCCTTCTTTGCCAGCATTAGCTACAATCTGACGAAGCGGTTCTTCAATAGCACGCTTGATAATTTCAACACCGGTTGTTTCATCGGCATTGTCACCTTTCATACCTTCCAGCACATCAATAGCACGGATGTAAGCTACACCACCACCCGGGATGATACCTTCTTCGATAGCAGCACGAGTTGCACGAAGTGCATCATCTACACGGTCTTTCTTCTCTTTCATCTCTACTTCAGAAGCAGCACCAACATAAAGAACTGCTACACCACCTGACAATTTAGCCAGACGTTCCTGCAGTTTCTCGCGATCGTAATCTGATTTAGTAACAGCAATCTGTGCTTTAATCTGATCGCAACGTTCTTTGATATTTTCTTTTACACCAGCACCGTTTACGATGGTTGTATTATCTTTAGAAACAGTCACTTTGTCAGCAGTACCCAACATTTCGAGAGTAGCCTGCTCCAGTTTCAACCCTTTTTCTTCGCTGATCACCACACCACCTGTCAGGATAGCAATGTCTTCCAGCATCTCTTTACGACGATCACCGAAGCCCGGAGCTTTCACAGCACAAATCTTCAACTGAGAACGCAGACGGTTCACAACCAAAGTAGTCAGTGCTTCGCTATCTACATCTTCTGCAATCACCAACAAAGGACGGCCTGTCTGTACAGCCGGTTCAAGGATAGGCAAGAAATCTTTCAGGTTAGAGATCTTCTTGTCATATATAAGGATGTAAGGTTTCTCCATCTCACATTCCATTTTCTCTGTGTTAGTCACAAAGTAAGCAGACAGATAACCACGGTCGAATTGCATACCTTCTACTACACCAATAGTAGTATCAGTACCCTTAGCCTCTTCGATAGTGATCACACCATCTTTGGAAACTTTACGCATGGCGTCAGCAATCAATTTACCGATAACCGGGTCATTGTTGGCAGAAACAGTAGCAACCTGTTCAATCTTGTCATAGTTGTCACCTACTTTTTCAGCCTGGTTCTTAATAGACTCAACCACTTTGGCAACAGCCTTATCCATACCACGTTTGATATCCATCGGGCTTGCACCGGCAGTTACATTCTTCAAGCCTTCGGCTACGATAGCCTGAGCAAGAACAGTTGCAGTTGTTGTACCGTCACCGGCATCATCACCTGTTTTAGAAGCAACTTCCTTTACTAACTGTGCACCCGTATTCTGGTATGCATCTGCCAGTTCTACTTCTTTAGCCACTGTTACACCATCTTTAGTGATGTGAGGAGCGCCAAACTTCTTTTCAATAATTACGTTACGTCCTTTCGGGCCAAGTGTTACTTTTACTGCATTTGCCAAAGCATCGACACCTTTTTTCAATTGGTCACGGGCATCGATATTGAATAATATTTCTTTTGCCATAAGTCTATATCAATTATAAATTATTAATTTTCAATTATGAATTATCCCAAAACAGCGAGAACATCACTCTGACGCATGATAAGGTATTTTGCACCTTCCACTTCAAGTTCTGTTCCGGCATATTTACCATAAAGAACGGTGTCACCTACCTTTAATACCATCTCTTCGTCCTTTGTACCGTGACCTACTGCCACAACTTCACCTTTCAAAGGTTTTTCTTTTGCTGTATCAGGAATAATGATACCGCCAATTGTTTTTTCTTCTGCAGGTGCAGGGAGTATAAGCACTCTGTCTGCTAATGGTTTAATGTTCATAGTTACTTTTTTGTTTTATATGTTATACATAATTATATTATTCATCATCCTTTTGGAAGGACGAAAAACAAATTGCGAAAACTGTGCCAAAGCGAAAAGATGTTGGAAAGATGTTGGTTTGGCAGACAAAGACTGACAAAATGACAAGAGAGGACAAAAGTTAGCGGAATTATAGTTGGTAACAGATGGAATAGTAGTTTATGAACCATGCGAATCAGTAGTTGAATTTAACTCATTATAGATCAGAAATGAAACTCACCACAGAATCGCACAGAGTTCCACAGAGTACTATTTATCTGATAAAACGCGGATTAACACAGATAGACACAGATTAAAAGACTGTAGTTCTTTATCATACATTTGTTTCCCTTTGCGAAAATCTGCGATCATCTGCGTTTCAATAAAGATTCAAACTCTGTGGAACTCTGTATTACTCTGTGGTGAAATACATTCAAAACCGCACAGTAACGAAGATGATGGCCCTGTCTTTTCGGTGGCGGAAGTGCCCCTGAACGGCATCGATCCCCTTGTCCGGTGTTGTACTTTGTCTTTCTCAGAAAGGAACGTTCCTTTTCCCGGTGCACAGTCTTGTTTTACATGTACATGTAAAGCTGCACGAGATGCACATGTCGTACTGTACGAGATGCACATGTCGTACCGCTTTACATGTACATCTAAAACAACGTTACACACCGAGGCTTCATACGTTACTCTACGAGATAGAGCTTTATCAATACCGGAGAAAGAGACTGATAGCAATGACAAACGCCATTAAGTTCAAAACAGATCGGAAATGAGTAAAACCCACACAGAGTTCCACAGAATACTATCTATCTGATGGAAGGCGAATTAACACAGAAACACAGATTGAAATACTGTATTTCTTTATCTTAGATTTGTTTCCCTTTGCGAAAATCTGCGTTTATCCGCGTTTCAATAAAGATTTAAACTCTGTGTTACTCTGTAGTGAAATGCACTCAAAACTATTCCCATTTGAATCAAATCAAATTACAGAATAAATTATGTACCTTTGCACGTCATTTTACGCAAACATTTTACTTATGAAAAAGAATCTACTACTTACAGTATGCCTTCTGGCAGCAATAAACGGATCGGCCCAGAAGAAAGATTTCAGTTATAAATTTTATGGTCAGATCCGCACAGACCTTTATTATAATAGCCGGGCCAATCAGGAAACAGTAGACGGTCTATTCTACATGTATCCGCTCGACGAAAGACTGGATGCAAATGGTAAAGACCTGAATGCGACTGCTAATGGAAGTTTTTATACCTTATACACCCGGCTTGGAGTGGATGTGACCGGTCCGAAACTCGGAAAAGCCAAAACATCAGCCAAAGTAGAAGTAGACTTCAGAGGTTCAGGAACAAGCTATTCCACTGTTCGCCTAAGACACGCCTATCTGAATCTGGACTGGGGGAAATCTGCTCTATTATTGGGACAGACCTGGCATCCCCTGTTTGGTGATGTCTCTCCACAAATATTGAATTTATCGGTAGGAGCCCCTTTTCAGCCTTTCAGCCGTGCTCCGCAGATACGCTATCAATTCAAGAACAAGAACATGCAACTGACCGCAGCAGCTATCTGGCAGTCACAATATCTGTCGGTAGGACCGAATAATGTAAAGAGCCAGAATTATATTAAAAACAGTTGCGTACCGGAGATTTATGCCGGTATAGACTATAAAGCCAAGAACTGGCTGGCAGGCGTGGGCATTGAACTGTTATCTATCAAGCCAAGAACGGAAGCGACAGTACCCGTTGGTTCTGATAACGATTCTCAAGAGGTGATATCCCATACCTATAAAGTAGACGAACGTATCACTACCCTCTCCTACGAGGCACATGTGAGATACACCAATAAAAACTGGTTCATTGCAGCCAAAAGTGTACTTGGCAGCAACCTGACCCAAACTTCTATGTTAGGTGGTTACGGTGTTAAAGCAATAGACAAGCTGACCGGTGAACAGGAGTATGCTTCTATTCTGAATTCCAGCTCATGGCTTAACGTAGTGTACGGTCAGAAGTGGAAACCGGGTATCTTCTTAGGATATACCAAAAATTTAGGAACAGGTGATGCCGTCACCAAACTTTACGGTACAGGAACCGATGTTGACCAGGTAGTAATGGCAGGAGCCGAACTTACTTACAATGTAGCCCACTGGAAATTCGGACTCGAATATACATTAAGTTCTGCCTGGTACGGTTCAATGGATGCCTCTAACGGAAAAATAAAAGATACCCATTCCGTCTGCAACAACCGTATTGTAGGAGTCGCCATGTTTATGTTTTAATACTAATTTATCCCGGCCATGAATAACAAAGTACTTGTTCTTATTTACACTTGTCTGTGCCTGTGCATAGGAAGTGCAACACACCTTAAAGCGCAAACGTTCAATTACAGCCAACTACAAGAGCATCCCCGCTTGTTGCTGAAACAAGGCGAAGAACAACGTATTCACAAAAGCCTCAGCGAAAGCGTCGAACTACAACGGGTGTATAATTACATGCTGGATGAATCCGACAAATTACTCACCCAGCCCACATTAGTCTACAAGAAAGAGGGACGCCGCCTTTTAGCTGTATCCCGCGAAGCGCTAAGACGTATTTTCTACCTTTCGTTCGTCTACCGAATGACGAATGATGAAAAATACCGGTTGCGTGCCGAGCAGGAGATGATTGCCGTTTGCTCTTTTCAGGACTGGAATCCCTCTCACTTTCTGGATACGGGAGAGATGACGCTGGCTGTCTCTTTAGGTTATGACTGGCTTTATGATAAGTTGCAGCCCGAAACAAAGAAACTGATTAAAGAATCGATTCTGAATAAAGGTTTTGCCCCGTCCAAAGACCGCCAGTACAATTCTTTCCTGCGGACAGAGAATAACTGGAACCAGGTTTGCAACGCCGGTATGGTATACGGAGCACTCGCTATAATGGAGGATCATCGGGAAGAAGCGATAGAAATCATCGAACGGGCTATGTCTACCATCGGCATTTCGGTGAAAGGATATGCGCCGGACGGTAACTATCCGGAAGGATACAACTACTGGGGATACGGAACCACCTTTAATGTTTTCCTGATTGCTGCACTGGAGTCTGCCTTAGGTTCCGACGGCGGATTGTGCAAGGTAGAAGGCTTTATGGAGTCCGCCCGCTATATGGAATACATGGCAGGAACTACCGGACTTGCCTTTAACTTCAGCGATGCACGCGAAACCATCCAGGCTTTACCGGCTACCTTCTGGTTCGCTGCCCGCCAGAAAGATCCTTCTTTGCTATGGAATGAGAAGATATTCTTATCACGTGCAGATACTCATTTCACAGCCGAAGAGACCCGTTTTCTGCCCATTATACTCATTTACGGTTCTCTTATTGACATGAAGGAAGTTACTCCCCCGACTGCCAAAATATGGGTAGGACATGGTAAAACTCCTGTAGCACTGGTACACACTTCCTGGAAAGAAGGTGAAGGATGCTATGTGGGTATCAAAGGCGGAACTGCCTCTACCAGCCATGCACATATGGATGCAGGCTCTTTTGTATTCGAAGCGTTGGGAGTACGCTGGGCTCAGGATTTGGGTATGCAGGAATATTATTCGCTGGAGAAAGAGAATGTGCGTTTGTGGGATAGCAACCAGGACGGACAGCGCTGGGATATCTTCCGCTATAACAATTTTGTGCACAATACACTAACCGTAAACGGTAAGAAACATAATGTGAAAGGTTTTGCCCCTATCACGAAAACCTATACGAAAGATGACAAGCTGGGAGCTACGGTAGACTTGACTTCGCTGTTTGAAGGCGATTTGAAAAAGGCTACAAGAGAGGTGGTTCTTATCAAAGAGAATTATCTACAAATAACAGACCGGGTACAGGCTGCTGCAAAACCTGCCTCTGTCCGTTGGACACTGGTCACTTCCGCCGCTCCGAAAGTGCTGGATCCGCATACGATAGAGTTGACCAAAGAAGGTAAAAAGTTACATCTGATTATCGATAGTCCGGCCTCCGCTTCCTTCTCCGTAGCCGATAATACACCGGTACAGAGTTATGATTCACCCAATCCCGGTTCGGTTCGTATTTTCTTTGATACGGGGCTGAAAGCAGGACAAAAGGAAACATTAAAAGTACGGTGCATCCCGCACGGAGAGGTTCGGTAGGCGATGGTTCATTGAAACGCTGAACACAGATTGTCGCAAAGGAAAACAAAAATAAGAGAAAGAATAACCGAATTTTTATCTGCGATAATCTGTGTCCATCCGCGTTTCATCAGAGATTTAAAACTCTATGTTTCCGTGTCCTCTGTGGTGAAACATATTATCAGAACAGGCTCTGTGTTATCTCCTGTGCATGGTACTTCTTTGTAGTGCCCATAAGCGAACTACCTATGTAAAACAAAAACATCAGGCTTGCAATCGTCATCAATGTACCAATCATGGCAAAGCGGCTTCTTTGTATCCATTCATTCTTATTCATATCAGTTACCTCCTCATTATGAATTAATCCGGTAAAACATTCATGTTACAAAAGTAAAGTCCGGACTTTACAATACGCTTACAAACCGGTAACGTTTCTATTTTCAATAACCCGCAGTACATATTACAATCATCTTTAACGAATATTAGTTTTTCAGCAAACAGTTCACTATCTTTGCAGCCCCTAACAACCCTAAAAAAACATTATGGCATTTACTAACAACGTTATGATCGTTCGCCACAAACTGCTGGCGGACCTCGTAAGACTCTGGAAGAAAGATGAATTAATTGACAAAATTGACCGGGTTCCCATTGAACTTAGTCCCAAAAAATCGAAACCTCTGGGCCGTTGCTGCGTCCATAAGGAACGCGCTGTATGGAAATACAAATGTCTCCCCTTGATGGGACTCGATATGACAGATGAGCATGACGAACTGACTAACCTTTCGGAATATGCCCGACAAGCACTGGAAAGAGAAGAATGTACCAAAGAAAACATCTTCTGCGTGATAGACGAAGCCTGTTCGTCTTGCGTACAGATCAACTATGAGATAACCAATCTGTGCCGTGGATGCGTGGCACGCAGTTGTTACATGAACTGCCCTAAAGATGCGATCCGCTTCAAGAAAAACGGGCAGGCGATGATTGACCACGACACTTGCGTCAGTTGCGGTATTTGCCACAGAAGTTGCCCATATCACGCCATCGTTTACATCCCTGTCCCCTGTGAAGAAGCCTGTCCGGTGAAAGCCATCAGTAAAGACGAGAACGGTATTGAGCATATAAATGAAGACAAATGTATCTATTGCGGAAAATGTATGAACGCATGTCCGTTCGGTGCAATTTTCGAAGTATCACAGGCTTTTGACATCCTGCAACGTATCCGTAAAGGAGAGAAAATGGTAGCCATCGTAGCACCTTCCATCCTCGGACAGTTTAAGACAAGTATAGAACATGTATACGGTGCCTTCCGCGAAATTGGTTTCGCAGATGTGATAGAGGTGGCACAGGGTGCCATGGATACCACCAGCAACGAAGCCCACGAGTTACTGGAAAAACTGGAAGAAGGCCAGGCTTTTATGACCACTTCTTGCTGCCCGTCTTACATCGAACTGGTAGAAAAGCACATCCCGGAACTGAAACCGTATGTGTCTGCTACCGGATCGCCCATGTACTACGCTGCACGTATTGCCAAAGCAAAGCATCCGGACGCCCGGATTGTATTCGTTGGCCCTTGTGTAGCCAAACGCAAAGAGATACGCCGGGACGAAGCTGTGGACTTCATCCTTACATTTGAGGAGATAGGTTCCATTCTCGACGGAATGGACATTCAGCTGGAACAGACACAACCGTTCTCTTTGGTATATACCTCTGTTCGCGAAGCACACGGTTTTGCCCAGGCAGGCGGTGTGATGGGAGCTGTCAAAGCCTATCTGAAAGAAGAAGCTGATAAAATAAGCGCACTTCAGGTATCGGACATCAATAAGAAAAACATAGCACTGCTGCGTGCTTGTGCCAAAACGGGCAAGGCAGCAGGACAGTTCATCGAAGTTATGGCCTGCGAAGGAGGATGTATCACCGGACCAAGCACGCACAATGATATTGTTTCCGGCCGCCGACAGTTAGTACAGGATTTGCTCAAACGAAAAGAGACCTATGAAAATAGGAGTTGACAGACTCAGACAAGAACATAGCCTCCCACCGGAAGGCTACAAAGCGCTTCTGACGTGCCGGGATCCAGACGTCCTTTCGTATCTGTATGCCCAGGCCCGTGAAGTGGCGCTGGCAAATTTCGGAAACAACATCTACATCCGGGGGCTGATTGAAATAAGCAACTGCTGCCGGAACAACTGCTACTACTGTGGCATACGAAAAGGAAACATACAGGTGGAACGCTACCGGCTTAGCCGGGAAACGATTCTCGACTGTTGCCGACAGGGATATAAACTCGGATTCCGTACCTTTGTGCTGCAAGGTGGTGAAGATGCGGCACAATCTTCCGACTGGATCGAGGGGACTGTGGCGGCCATCAGAGGGGAGTTTCCGGATTGTGCCATCACGCTGTCTTTGGGGGAGAAGTCACGCGAGGAGTATGAACGCTTCTTCCGTGCCGGGGCCAATCGTTATCTGTTGCGTCACGAAACTTACAATAAAGAGCATTACCGCCAATTGCATCCGGCAGAAATGCGGCAGGATACCCGCCTGCAATGCCTGCAATGGCTGAAGGAAATAGGCTATCAGACGGGAACGGGCATCATGGTGGGAAGCCCCGGACAGACAACGGAACATCTCATTGAAGATATTCGGTTCATAGAGCGTTTCAGCCCGCAGATGATCGGTATCGGTCCCTTTATTCCGCATCCCAATACCCCTTTTGCCGGGTCACCTTCGGGAAGTATAGAACAAACGTTACGACTGCTGTCTATCTTCCGGCTGATGCATCCGCAAGCACTTATCCCCGCGACAACGGCACTCGCCACCCTCGCCGCCGACGGACGCGAACGGGGAATATTGGCAGGAGCCAATGTAGTGATGCCCAACCTCTCCCCACAGGAAGTAAGGGGAAAGTACGAACTATATAACAACAAAGCCTCTCTGGGTGCCGAAGCTGCCGAAGGGCTTGCGGCATTGGACCAACAGTTGTCTGCCATCAGCTACAGAATTGTTACCGACAGAGGGGACTTCGGGAAATATAAACTATAAATTATTGAACCATGTATAGAGTAGATTCGGAGAAAGCGGAAGAGTTTATCAATCATCAGGAGGTTTTGGACACACTGGAATATGCCCGTGCCAATAAAAACAATCATGCGCTCATTGAACAATTAATAACCAAAGCCGCCCAATGTAAAGGACTCACTCACCGCGAGGCAGCCTTGCTATTAGAGTGCGACCAGCCGGAACTGACAGACCGCATCTTCCACCTCGCCAAAGAAATCAAACAGAAGTTCTACGGCAACCGCATTGTAATGTTTGCACCGCTTTATCTCTCCAACTATTGCGTCAACGGTTGTACCTACTGCCCCTATCACCTGAAGAATAAAACCATTGCCCGCAAAAAACTCACACAGGAAGAGATCCGCCGGGAAGTAATCGCCTTACAGGACATGGGGCACAAACGCCTCGCACTGGAAGCCGGAGAACATCCACTTCTCAACCCGATTGAGTACATTCTTGAATCCATCGATACCATCTATAGCATCAAACACAGGAACGGGGCAATCCGCCGGGTAAACGTGAATATTGCGGCTACAACGGTAGAAAACTATACCCGACTGAGAGATGCAGGAATCGGCACCTATATCCTCTTTCAGGAGACCTATCACAAGGAAAATTACGAGCTCCTCCACCCCACCGGCCCCAAAAGTAACTATGCCTGGCATACCGAAGCCATGGACCGCGCCATGCAGGGAGGTATTGATGATGTCGGTATCGGAGTACTCTTCGGTCTGAATACATTCCGATATGACTTTGTGGGCCTGCTGATGCATGCAGAGCACCTTGAAGCCACTTTCGGAGTAGGGCCGCACACGATTAGCGTGCCACGTATCTGTCCGGCGGACGACATTGATACGGCAGACTTTCCCAACTCCATATCGGATGAGATTTTCCGCCGCATCGTGGCAGTGATCCGCATTGCCGTGCCGTATACAGGGATGATCATTTCCACCCGCGAATCGCAGGAATCGCGTCGGCAAGTGCTTGATATCGGTATATCACAGATCAGCGGAGGTTCGCGAACCAGCGTAGGCGGTTATGCCGAACCGGAGCCATTATCGGAAAACTCTGCTCAGTTTGACCTGAGCGACACACGCACGCTGGACGAAATTGTGGGCTGGCTACTCGATATGGGGTACATCCCCAGCTTCTGTACCGCCTGCTACCGGGCAGGGAGAACGGGCGACCGGTTCATGTCACTCGTCAAATCCGGGCAGATAGCTAATTGCTGCGCTCCGAATGCACTGGTTACCCTGAAAGAATATCTGGAAGACTATGCCTCACCCGCCACACGTGCCAAAGGAGAAGAACTGATCATACGAGAAGCCGGAAAAATCCCCAACCCGAAGATAAAAGAAATAGCCCTGAGAAACCTGAAAGAAATAGCTGGAGGGAAAAGGGACTTCCGTTTTTAATGGACAATTGACAGTGGACAATTGACAGTTAGCTGCGCGATATTACGCAGCAGTGATAGCGCAGCTAACTGTCCACTGTCAATTATCAACTGTCAATTATCAACTGTCAATTGTCAATTGTCAACTGTCAACTAATTAATTATGATGACTCCCAATTCCAACCGCCTCCATATCGCCCTCTTCGGAAGGCGAAACAGTGGTAAATCTTCCCTTATCAATGCTTTGACGGGACAAGATGTAGCACTGGTTTCCGATACTCCGGGAACAACAACCGATCCTGTGCTCAAAGCAATGGAAATTCAGGGCGTCGGCCCTTGCCTCTTTATCGACACTCCGGGATATGACGATGAAGGTGAGCTGGGCGAAATGCGGATGACCCGCACCCTGAAAGCAGCCGAAAAAACAGACATTGCCCTCCTGCTCTGCCATCCGGATATGGACAAAGAGCTTCAATGGATACAACGGTTGAAAGAAAAGAATATCCCGGTAATCTTGCTGCTCAATAAAGCAGATATTCTGGAAGATGCAGCGTCCATAGCCTCAGCCATAAAGAATAAGACCGGAGAATCTCCCCTCATCGTCAGTGCAAACACCCGGCAAGGTATGGAAGACATTCGCCGGGCTATCATCCGGCGTCTACCCGAAGACTTCGATGCACAAAGCATCACAGGAAAGCTTGTTTCGGCAGGTGACCTCGTTTTACTTGTCATGCCACAGGATATACAGACACCGAAAGGGCGGCTCATTCTCCCACAGGCACAGACCCTGCGGGAACTGCTGGATAAGAAATGCATTGCCGTGAGTTGCACTACCGACCAGATGGAGGTTACTCTTCAGGCTCTCTCCCGCCCTCCAAAGTTGATAATTACCGACTCACAAGTCTTCAAAACCGTATATGAACGGAAACCGGCAGAAAGCAAACTGACTTCCTTCTCTGTGCTCTTTGCGGCTTATAAAGGAGATATCGGCTACTACACCGCCAGCGCAGCCACTATAGGCACACTGAAAGAAACCTCCCGTATACTGATAGCCGAAGCCTGTACGCACGCTCCCCTGTCGGAAGATATCGGCCGGGTGAAACTCCCTCGTATGCTTCGCCAGAAAATAGGCGAAGGATTGCAGATAGACATCGTATCGGGCAATGATTTCCCGGCCAATCCGGAGAAGTACGACCTTATCATCCAATGTGGCGCTTGTATGTTCAACCGGAAATATGTACTCAGCCGGATCGCACAGGCCAAAGAACAGAAAGTACCTATGACAAACTATGGAATAGCCATCGCCTGGCTAAGCGGAATACTTGACAAAATAGAATTCTGAAAAGCATAAAAAAACTCCCCGGTGCTGCGCCATTTACGCGGCACCGGGGAGGATATCTCTCGGCTCTGGGGAGGAGATGGTTCGGTTCCGGGGAGCAAGGTCCTCGGCTCCGGGGAGCGAAAAGCCTATTTCAAAAGGGTTTCAATCAGCTCTTCTGCCGAAACAAGGTGCTGTTCTCCCGTTTCCATATTTTTCAACATCGCTTTGCCTTCATTCATCTCATTCTCGCCTACAATAGCTACAAACGGGATGTTCTTCGCATTGGCATAACTCATCTGTTTCTTCATCTTTGCAGCATCCGGAAAAATCTCTGCACGGATACCGGCCGCACGAGCCTTCGCCAGAATACCGATTGAAAAAGCTGCTTCTTTCTCTCCGAAATTAATAAAGAGCAATTGCGTACCATTTACAGCTTCTTTCGGATAAAGTTCCAGCTGATTGAGTACATCAAAGATACGGTCGGCACCGAAAGAGATACCTACCCCCGATATACCGGCCATACCGAATACACCTGTCAGATTATCGTAGCGTCCACCACCGGTAATGCTACCAATCTGTACATCCAGTGCTTTCACTTCAAAAATAGCTCCTGTATAATAATTCAAGCCGCGTGCCAGCGTAAGGTCTAATTCAATCTCATTCTTCAGCCCCATAGCTGTAAGCGTATTCAAGATAAACTCGCTCTCTTCTACTCCCTTGATTCCGATTTCGCTGTCGGCAAGTACGGTTTTCAAAGTAGTTAACTTCTCTGCATTCGTTCCGCTCAACAAGATAATAGGCTGTAATTTGGCAATCGCCTCTTCACTGATTCCTTTATCAGCCAGCTCTTTGTTCACATTTTCCAGCCCGATCTTATCAAGCTTATCAATAGCCACCGTAATATCTACAATCTTGTCTGCTTCACCGATAATCTCGGCAATACCGGTCAGGATCTTACGGTTGTTGATCTTAATGCAGACACGGATACCAAAACGGGTGAACACCGTATCTACAATCTGCATCAGCTCTACTTCGTTCAGTAATGAATCACTACCTACCACATCGGCATCGCACTGGTAAAACTCGCGGTAACGCCCTTTCTGAGGACGGTCTGCACGCCACACGGGTTGAATCTGGTAACGCTTGAAAGGAAAAGTGATTTCATCACGGTGCATCACCACATAACGGGCAAATGGAACTGTGAGGTCATAACGCAACCCTTTTTCACAAAACTTACTTGCTAACTTTGCTGCATTACGGCTCAGTAATTCTTCATCAGTGATACCGGAGAAGTAATCTCCCGAATTCTGTATCTTAAACAAAAGTTTATCGCCTTCATCGCCATACTTTCCCATCAGGGTAGAAAGCATTTCCATAGACGGAGTTTCTATCTGCTGGAATCCATAAAGATGATAAACATCGCGGATGGTATTGAATATGTAGTTACGCTTCGCCATCTCAACGGGCGAAAAATCACGTGTTCCTTTCGGTATACTTGGTTTTGCTGCCATAAATCTAACTGTTTTATTTATCGAACTGCAAAGTTATAGGAAATTATTGATTATTCATGGGAATCTGGGGTTAATCTCGCTCGTATCTATATTTCACCACAGAGGACACAGAAGGCACGGAGCTTATTATCTATATAAAACGCAGATTAACGCAAAGAAAAACAAATATAAGACAAGGAATAACAATATCTTAATCTGCGATAACCTGTGTTAATCTGCGTTTCAATAAAATAAAACTCTGTGCTCTCTGTGTCCTCTGTGGTAAACAATAGAAGCAGATTAATCTCTTCTGCCGAGGAATATCATTATATAATAAATCAACGTAGCCAAAGAACTGAGTGCAGCTACCACATACGTATAAGCAGCCGAACGAAGCGCATCCTCTGCCTGTGCATGATTACGTGAATTCGTGATGCCCGAAGCGCTCAACCATACCAATGCACGCTTACTTGCATTGATCTCCACCGGAAGAGTGACAAAGCTGAACAAAGTTGTCATAGCAAACAAGATAATACCTGCCAGCAACAACTGAGGGAACGAATTCAACAACAAGATACCTGCCAGCAACAACCAGGTCATCCATTGAGAAGCAAAGCTCACTACAGGAACCAGCTTGCTACGCATCGTCAGCGGAGCATAAGCCTGCGCATGCTGAAGAGCATGTCCGCACTCATGAGCAGCTACGGCAGCAGCCATAATACTGTTACTTTCATATACACCTTCACTCAGGTTCACTGTCTTATTGGCAGGATTATAGTGGTCAGTCAATTGTCCGGGAGTATGAGTCACTTTGACGTCATAGATTCCATTATCATTCAACATCTTAATAGCCACGTCGCGTCCTGTCATTCCATTTCCGGTAGGTATCTTAGAATATTTCTTGAACTTGTTCTGCAAGTTCATCTGTACCAACCAGCTTACTACGGCAATTCCGATAAATAATACCCAATACGATATCATATACTTTCTTTAATTAAAATGAATACTACAAACATCTGTACAAATAGCTTGCCAAAAATAAAGGGAAACTTTGTATATCACAATAGTTTCCCTCCTGTTTTATGAAGAATTATCTAAAAATGCGTTTATTCTTCCGTATATCTTTCAATAGTCTGTTCTCTGTCCGGACCTACTGAAACAATCTTAATCTCTACATCCAACTGTTCTTCAAGGAAAGAGAGATAAGCATTGAATTCTTCGGGGAATTCATCTTCACTCTGCATCTTCGTCATGTCAACCTGCCATCCCGGAAGTTCGGCATATACAGGCTCTACATTTTCATTGATATCATAAGGGAAATAATCTATCTCCTCACCATTCACTTTATAAGCAACGCAAGCCTTGATCGTCTCAAATGTATCAAGTACATCACTCTTCATCATAATGAGCTTAGTAACTCCGTTGATCATCACAGAATATTTCAACGCTACCAGGTCAATCCATCCGCAACGGCGCTTACGACCCGTCACCGAACCAAACTCATGCCCCAGTGTACAAATCTTATCGCCTGTTTCATCAAACAACTCGGTAGGGAACGGACCTGAACCAACACGTGTACAATAAGCCTTGAAGATACCATACACCTCACCAATACGGTTAGGAGCTACTCCCAAACCGGTACAAGCACCGGCACAAACTGTATTTGAAGAAGTTACAAACGGATAAGAACCGAAATCGATATCAAGCATTGTTCCCTGTGCACCTTCACAAAGAACGCTCTTACCCGATCTCAACAAGTTGTTCACTTCATGTTCACTGTCCACCAGATGGAACTGCTTCAGGTATTCAATACCTTCCATCCATGCTTTTTCAATCTCTGTCAGATCATATGTATAATTCAGTCCTTTCAGGATTTGTTCGTGGCGAGCTTTGGCAGCAGCATATTTCTGGTCGAAGTTATCGAGGATATCACCTACGCGAACACCGTTACGGCTCACCTTATCAGTATAAGTCGGGCCAATACCTTTTCCGGTAGTACCTACTTTAGCATCCCCCTTAGCAGCTTCATAAGCAGCATCGAGAATACGGTGTGTAGGCAAAATGAGATGCGCTTTCTTTGAAATGTGCAGTCTGTCTTTTAAGTTGTGTCCCGATGCTTCAAGTGATTCAGCCTCTGCTTTAAACAAAGCCGGATCTAACACAACACCATTACCGATGATGTTTACCTTATCTCCCTGAAAAATACCGGAAGGAATGGAACGGAGCACATATTTTTGTCCTTCGAACTCAAGTGTATGACCGGCATTCGGGCCACCCTGGAAACGTGCTACCACGTCGTATCTCGGAGTTAATACGTCGACTACTTTACCTTTACCTTCATCGCCCCATTGTAATCCTAATAGTACATCTACTTTCATCTTTCTTTTTTATTGTTGTTACTTACTTTTTTCCGTTTATTGGCACGGTCACACTTGCTGCATACCCCATAAATATATAAGGAGTAATGTGAAAGCTGAAACCGACTTAACCTGGTATTTTCAATAGCGTTTTGCAGCGCTTCATTCTGAAACTCTGTCACTTTACCACACTGCGTGCAAATCTGGTGATGATGCGTCTCGCGATTGTATGATTTCTCGTATTGGGAAGAAGTTCCGAACTGATGCTTGATAATCAGCCGGGCGTTAATAAGCAGAATGATGGTATTATAGAGTGTCGCACGACTTACACGAAAATTCTCCTGGTTCATCATCTGCGAATAGAGCATATCTATGTCAAAATGTCCATCTATGGAATATATAGTGTCAAGTATGGCATAACGTTCGGGGGTCTTACGATGCCCGTTCGCATTAAGATATTCTGTAAATATCTGTCTTACCGTATCTTTTACGTTCTGAGTTTCCATATCGGCACGAAATTAGCGCCAACAAAGTTAAGCCTTTTTTGCGGAAAGCAAAAATAATATGAGAAATAATGTACCAATTAATAATGTGTCAATGTGTCATTAAACAATGTGCCAATATACCCATATACTGCACTATCATGCTGCACAGTAATTGGCACATTGGCACATTAGTACATTATTAAATTATTCCGCCTCTTCCGCCACCATATTATATAATATCTGCTCAGCCTCTACAGTAGAGTCTTTCATACTTTCTACCAGGCGACAAACCTGGAAAGCATGTTCTTCGCTGTGTTGCATATATTTACGGATAGCAAGCAAAGCAGCATTACGTACATGATAAGTGCCGGATAGCACTGCACAAATAGCCTGGTCGAGAAACTCTCCTGCCGGACGTTCGGCCATATCTCCCTTCTTCACCAATAAACGGGCAATGGTAAGGAAGCCACAAACCTGTGCATACTCCTCTTCCGAAGCTATCCAATGGAAAGACTTGGCAGGAGCATACGGTAAATTCTGAAAAAGATTCATACAGGTAAGTTCTGCTATTTCGATATTCGGCATATTCTCTACCCAGATATCGGCTATCTCCGGAAAGAAAGTATCTACCGGCTGTAAGATGCCTGCCAGAATTTTACATTCACGAATATCCTCTTTCCACAATGCCTGCGCCAGATCATGGTTCTTTTCATAGGCAGCAGCAATGCTTTTGATACGGGGCAATTCCACTCCGAAGTTGAGCTTATAATTCAGTCCCTTTTCACGCATACTTTGAGACACAACCCCGTTCATAGAGAGCCGGAGCTGTGTCTTTATATCTTTTAATTGTTCTTTTATATCCATTCAGATCAGTTATTTACTGAAGGTAGCGGAGAGTAATCTTTACTATAGCGTAACATTTGCTCTGCATAACCTTCATCGTATGATACCTTCACATCAGTAATCGTTCCGTTTGCATCAGTAACTGCCTCATATTTAGGATTAACAAACCCTTTATATGGAGCCAGATTCAGTTTCTTATAACGTTCAAGCACTTCGGCATGAAGCACTGGATCTACCTTCACTGCATAATCTTCAACCAAAGCACGGGCAGCAGCAAAGTCACCGGTAGATTTAATACGCTGTATCTCAGCAAGCAATTCACCGAAAAGCTGACGCACCTTCTCGTAGTCATTCACGACAACATATGTTTTGCCGTCCTTCTTCACCAGTTCTACTACCTTATCGGCAGCCCCTTTCTCAAACACCCATCGGGCAATGAGCTGTCTGTTACGCATATGCGCCTCCTCCACTGTATTACCCGGCTGAATACGTACAAGTTGGGTCATCAGACCATTCATCAGATATGTATAGTATTGTGCTTTGTAAGCCTCGTCACTAGAAAGTAACCCAAGCTCAATCAACTTCGGATCAGCTACATAATATAAACCGAACAAATCGGCACGCGCTTCTTCAATAGTGGAACCATAAGCTTTTAATGCATCAGGATCCACTCCCGGAAGCAACTTACCCGAACCATGTCCCAAGCATTCATGCAGATCGGTATGTAATTCGTCCGTCAGGTCAGAATACTGGTCAATCAGTTCCCGTTCGGCATCACTATACACAAACTCTTCATTAAAACCATTGCCATGGGCAGCCTTATTATAAGCATCGGTAATATTGCCAATAGTCACAGACTTTGAACCGTGATGAGCACGAATCCAGTTAGCATTCGGCAAGTTGATACCAATAGCTGTTGCAGGATAAAGATCCCCTGCCAAAATAGCAGCAGTAATAACCTTTGCTGATACACCCTTCACTTCACTCTTTTTAAACTGTGCTTCCACCGGAGAGTGATCTTCAAACCATTGCGCATTACTACTGATAATTTCAGTACGCTGCGTAGCCACCAGATCTTTAAAATTGACCAAAGACTCCCAGCTCGCCTTCATTCCAAGCGGATCACCATAACTTTCCGTGAACCCATTTACCACATCGATACGGGAATTCAAATCCTTCACCCACAAAATGGCATATTCATCAAAGGTCTTCAAATCACCAGTTTCATAAAACTCAATCAGTTTGCTGATAGCAGCTTTCTGAGCATCATCTTCGGCTACACCTTCAGCTTTCTTCAACCAATAGACAATCTTTTCAAGTGCCTGCGTATAAAGTCCGCCTACTTTCCACACTTTCTCCTGAATCTTACCATTCTCCTTTACTAAACGACTATTCAAACCATAAGAAACCGGAGTCTCATCTTTCGGATCTTTCATCTTAGCATAGAACGCTTCAGCTTCAGCCTGGGTCACTCCATCATAATAATTGCAGGCAGAAGTCAACACAAGATCTTCCCCATCAGCCTGATTGACCCGTTTGGGCATAATAGTGGGATTAAAAATCACCGGAAAGATCTCTTCGCACAGCTGTTCTACGGTTTGCCCTTCGGCTAACGGAAGTAGCGCAGGATCTACACCTAACACTGCCTGTTTGAGAAAATCCTGAGAGAATCCGGGTACGAACTTCTCAGACCCGTAATGATGATGAATACCGTTAGAGAACCACACCCGTTTAAGGTAAGTCTCCATATTCTTAAAATCGGCACTGTTTTTATCACCTTTATAATTAGTATATATCGCTTCAAGCATCCGGCGGATACGAAGATTATATTTCCCATTCTGATCAAAAAGGATGTCTCGTCCTTCAAGAGCAGCCTCAGTAAGATAATAAACTAACTCTTTCTGTTTAAGCGACAGGTCCTCAAATCCCGGAACCCGGTAACGCAATATCTGTAAATCGGCAAATTGTTCCACTGTATAATCAAATTTATCTGCCTGAGCAGTTGTTTTTTTAGTCCCGCTACACCCTGTCAATAAAACAGCAGCAGTAGCAACTGAAATAATAAGATGATTTTTCATAAGTAGTATATAAGAGTTATAAAGTTATAGGATTATAAAGTTATAGGATTATGTATAAGCTATGTGGACGATCAATTCATAAATTATAATTCATCCCCCTCATCCCATCTTCTAAAAACATGAAAAAGGAAGTATCCCGAAACTTTTCGTCCGGAATATTTCCTTTTTTATTCAACTAAAGAAATACGTGATTACTTTTTGCTATTCTCAACGTGTTCTTTACGGTAACCATTAGGAGTCTTGCCTACATTCTTGTAGAAAGCAGCATAAAAAGACTGACGATTGGCAAAACCAACCATTGCACTGATCTCTTCTACATTCTTATCGGCATATCTCTTATCAGTCAAAAGATGAAGAGCATCCTTCACTCTATATTCATTCAAAAGACAAGAATAATTCTGTCCAAAACGAGAATTAACGACTGCAGATAAATAACGCGTATTCGTTTTCAACTCTTTGGCCAGATCTTTTGCTGAATAATCCGGATCTCTGTACTTCTTTTGAACGACAACGATATTCAATATCTTGTCATACAACTCATCTGCCAATTCCGGTCTTATTAAAGAACGGTAAGCAGCTTTTTTCTCCTTCTTCTCCCTCAGATTGTAAGGACGCTTTTTTGGAGTCTCTTCCTGTTTTTTGTTTTCTAAATCACTCATTGAATTAACTGGTTAGGGTTTGTTTTTAATTATTGCTACAATGTAACAACATTATTATGTTACAAATTTCATACATTATTTTCACATACACAAATTTTGCGTATATATTTTTTATAGGAAAGTAGTTAAAAACGTCAAAATAGGGGAGAAGAAGCGCTATAATAAGAAACTTTAACTTTTTAGCATATCGTTTTCTTCCACGGAAAGACTTTATTTCTGTCCATCTTATACATACATATATGATAGATAAAAGAAAATAGTACCTTTGCAAAAAGTCTCAATATACGAACCATGATCCAAACGCTGAAGACCTACTTTGGTTATGAAAGTTTTCGCCCCTTACAAGAAGAAATTATCCGGAATCTGCTGAACCGGAAAGACAGTCTGGTACTAATGCCTACCGGAGGTGGAAAATCCATTTGCTACCAACTCCCGGCTCTGCTTTGCGAAGGAACTGCTATAGTAGTGTCACCACTCATTTCACTAATGAAAGATCAGGTAGAAGCACTCCGTGCCAACGGAATAGCCGCTGGAGCCTTGAATAGCAGTAATGATGAAACAGAGAATGCCAATCTGCGTCGCGCTTGTATAGAAGGAAAAATAAAATTGCTATATATATCCCCCGAAAAACTGATTACGGAAGTAGACTACCTGCTACGTGATATGAACCTTTCTCTATTTGCCATTGACGAAGCACACTGCATTTCGCAATGGGGACATGATTTCCGCCCAGAGTATGCTCAAATGGGAATATTACATCAGATGTTTCCGCAGGTACCCATCATTGCACTGACAGCAACGGCAGATAAAATTACCCGTGGAGACATCATTCGTCAACTGCATCTGACCGACCCGAAAATATTCATTTCTTCTTTCGATCGCCCCAATCTCAGCCTCACTGTAAAGCGCGGTTATCAACAGAAAGAAAAGAGTAAAGCAATACTGGAATTTATTGACCGCCACGCCGATGAAAGCGGCATTATCTATTGTATGAGTCGCAGTAAAACGGAAACTGTAGCACAGATGTTACAAAAACACGGAATACGCTGTGGAGTCTATCACGCCGGGCTTTCAGCATACCAACGAGACAATACACAAGACGATTTTATCAACGACCGCATCCAGGTAGTATGTGCCACAATCGCTTTTGGCATGGGCATTGACAAGTCAAATGTCCGCTGGGTGATTCATTATAATCTTCCCAAAAGCATCGAGAGTTTTTATCAGGAAATAGGTCGAGCAGGAAGAGACGGAATGCCAAGCGATACAGTCTTGTTCTATTCATTAGGAGACTTAATTCTGCTGACAAAGTTTGCCACCGAAAGTAAGCAGCAAACCATCAATCTTGAGAAGTTGCAACGCATGCAGCAATACGCCGAAGCAGACATTTGCCGCAGACGTATCTTACTAAGTTATTTCGGAGAAAAATCAGAGGAAGATTGTGGAAATTGTGACGTTTGCAGAAACCCTCCGGAACGTTTTGACGGAACCATTATCGTACAAAAAGCATTAAGTGCAATTACGCGTACCGGGCAGCAGATAGGTACAAGCATGTTAATTGACATTTTACGTGGATCTTTCTCCGCTGAATTAACAGAAAAAGGATATGATAAACTAAAAACTTTTGGAGCCGGAAGAGATATTCCGGCACGAGACTGGCAAGATTATTTGTTACAAATGTTGCAAATTGGGTACTTTGAAATTGCATACAATGAAAATAACCACTTAAAAGTTACGGAAATCGGAAATGACGTACTATTTGGACGTCGAAAGGCGAAATTAGTGATTATAAAACGAGACGAAAACGAAAATCGGAAAGGAAGAAAAATGAAAATTGTTACCAATCAGGAACTATCTTTAGAAGTATCTCCTACGGAAAATAAAGATTTGTTTGAAGCCCTGCGAAGAGTTCGTAAACAACTGGCAGACCAGGAAGCAATACCCGCCTACATTGTATTATCAGACAAAGTATTGCACCTGCTCAGTATTTCCCGACCCATGACAATTGAAGCATTCGGAAACATCAGTGGTATCGGTGAGTTTAAAAAGAAGAAATACGGCAAAGAATTTGTAGAAGTAATACGCCAGTTCGGGTAGAAAGCCTCATACTATTTACATTGTTTCAATCTCTCATAGAGATCGGATTGCGGTACTCCAAGTGAAATAGCCTTTTCAAAATCTGTTTTGGCAAGCCCTTTTTTCTTTTGAAGCAGATAGATATCGCCCCGAAGTAAATAAGCATCAATCAACGATGGCGATAAGCGAATAGCTTGTTCAAGATCAACAAGAGCCAATTCTACATGTTCCATTTCACGTTCTACATCGGCACGCGCCACATAAAGAGTTGCATCATCCGGATTCTCAACCAGCAATTTATTGATTACCTCAAGCGCCTCACGAAATTTTCCCTCTTTCTGTTCAAGAGTAGCCAACCCAAGGCGTCCACTATAACTCTTCGGGTCAATTTCCAGCAAGCGGTCATAATCCGCACGAGCAGCTTTATAATCACGTCTGATCGTATAAATATAGGCACGCATCAACAAAGCTTCCTTATTCACTTTGTCGGCATCAAGAGCCTCACAATAATCCAGATAAGCACGATCCGTCATTCCTTTTTCCATATAAAGAGCGGCACGATCCAGCAAAATAGGCACAGCAGTAGGAGCAATGTTTAGTGCATAAGTATACGACTGAAGTGCATCATCATAACGCCCTAAACGTTTCTGCACTAATCCTAAATTGGAAAAGAGCAAAGCATTATGAGGATTAGAAGGTTCAAGTTTCATGGCCTGAACAAGGAGTTCTTCCGCCCGAACAAGGCTATCTTTCTCTATACAATCAATAGCTTGTTCCGACAACTCACTATAGGTTTGTGCCGAAAGCGATAAAGAGAAAAAGAGAAGAAAAAGGATAAATATAGATTTCATCTTAAATAGTGGTTAGTGAGTAGTGATAAGTGAGTAGTGAGTAGTGATAAGTGAGTAGCAATGGGATAGTGAACGGTGAGACCCGCATGGCACTTATCACTAATCACTACTCACTAATCACTATTTATTCAAGCGGATAAGCATCGAACGCAAACAGTTCTGTCGACAAATAACGTTCACCGGTATCGGACAACAGTGCCACAATCATTTTTCCGACAAATTCAGGACGCTCTGCCAACTTTCGTGCCGCATAAACAGCCGCTCCAGAAGATATTCCTGCCAGCAATCCTTCCGTAGCCGCCAATTCACGCCCACCACGTATTGCTTCATCATCAGGTACTCCCATTACCTCATCCACTACGGAAGCATCATAGATCTTCGGAATAAAATTTGCACCAATACCTTGTATCCGATGAGGAGCTGCTGCTCCACCTGCCAGCACCGGAGAGGCAGCAGGTTCAACGGCCACTACATAAACATTCGGATTATGTTTCTTCAATGCGCGAGCCACTCCACATACAGTCCCACCTGTACCTACACCGGCCACAAAAACAGCTATCTGCCCATCTGTATCTTCCCAAATTTCCTCACCTGTAGTATACTGATGCACTGCCGCATTAGACTGATTCTCGAACTGTTGAAGTATCACCGAACCGGGAATAGTTGCTTTCAGCTCCTGCGCCTTTACAATAGAACCTGCCATTCCTTTCAGCCCATCTGTCAGTACAATTTGTGCTCCCAGAGCTTTTAGCAGGTTTCTACGTTCCAGACTCATCGTTTCGGGCATGGTCAATATTAAATGATATCCCTTAATAGTAGCCACCATTGCCAGACCTACGCCGGTATTTCCACTTGTAGGTTCTATTATCGTTGCTCCCGGTTTAAGGATTCCACGCTCTTCGGCATCTTCAATCATCGAAAGTGCTACACGGTCTTTCACGCTTCCGGCCGGATTGAATGCTTCCAGTTTTGCTACAATACTGCCAGTCAAACCATGTTTTGTACTATAGCCAGACAACTCCATCAAAGGGGTATGCCCTATCAAACCGATCAGATTCTTTGCTATTTTTTTCATAATTACCACTGTTTTACGTCAGTTAATGCACAAAGATAAAGAAAAGTATAGTACCTTTGCCTACGTTCAATCTTTTTAAGTATATAGTATGAAAAGAAGACTTATACAATTCGTTACTACTTATTTCCTTTTTGTATTTATATTTATCCTGCAAAAGCCTGCATTTATGGCCTACTATCACACCTTATATGATAAGGTATCATGGACAGAATGGTTTAGTGTAATGTGGCATGGGCTTCCGCTCGACTTTTCGATGGCAGGATATTTGACTGTAATCCCGGGATTGCTGCTGATAGCATCTGCCTGGACTGATTCTAAAAAACTACAACAGATACGCCGCATCTATATCATAATAGTATCCATATTACTCTCCTGCATATTTATAAGCGATCTTGGATTATATGGTTATTGGGGATTCCGGCTTGACACTACACCGTTATTTTATTTCTTCTCTTCGCCCAAAGACGCACTGGCCAGTGTCAGTATCTGGATAGTATTGGGAGGTATATTGGGCATGGTAGTTTATGCAGCACTTCTCTATTTCTTGTTATCTTTCATATTGAACAACGCCAAACGCCCCTTGAAAATACCTTTTCGCCGGGTAAGTGTATCCGGCGTTCTGTTATTGGCCACTGCCCTATTGTTTATCCCCATACGCGGAGGATTCAGTGTTGCAACCATGAACCTCGGAAAAGTTTTTTTCAGCGCCAATCAGAAACTGAATCACGCAGCCATCAATCCTTGTTTTAGCTTGATGGACTCTTTCTCCCGGCAAGTTGCTTTCGATAAACAATATCGTTTTCTGCCAGCCGAAGAGGCAGACCACCTGTTCGCAGCACTGACAGATAAACCTGTTACAGATTCTATCCCGCAATTATTTAATACCGAGCATCCCAATATTATCATGATAGTGCTCGAGAGCTTTTCTTCTCATTTAATGGAAACTCTCGGTGGAGAACCAGGCATAGCAGTCAACATGGACAAATTTGCTAATGAAGGAATTTTGTTCACCCATTTCTATGCCAATAGCTTCCGTACGGACCGGGGACTGGTATCCATCATCAGTGGCTATCCGGCGCAGCCTACCACCAGTATCATGAAGTATACACGCAAAACACAAAGTCTGCCCTCTATTCCTGCCAGTCTGAAAAAAGCAGGATACGACCTGCAATATTATTACGGGGGAGATGCCGACTTCACCAATATGCGTTCATTCCTTGTTTCCACAGGTATTGAAGACATTATTTCTGAGGATGATTTTCCTGTATCCGAGCGTCTCAGTAAATGGGGCGCCCATGACCACATCGTATTCAATCGGATGATAACCGATCTGAAAACCAAACCACAAAAAGAGCCGTTCTTCAAAATATTGCAAACATCCAGTAGCCACGAACCATTTGAAGTGCCTTACAGCAAACTATCCAACGCCAGACTAAACGCGTTTGCCTATACTGATAGTTGCACCGGAGATTTCGTGCGTCAACTCAAAGAAACTCCGCTTTGGAAGAACACCGTAGTAATTCTTGTACCGGATCATTTGGGAGTCTATCCGGAGGATATTAACAACCTCTCACCTGCCCGCTACACTATTCCGTTGATCCTCACCGGAGGCGCAGTTAGGGAACCCAGACAAATAACGACTTACGGTTCTCAGATAGATATCGCTGCTACTTTATTGGCACAGTTAGGATTGCCACATGACGAATTTACTTTCAGTAAGAACATGCTAAACCCGGATTCTCCTCACTTTGCATTCTTTACATTCCCAAATGCATTCGGAATGGTAACACCCGATAACGCAGTTGTATTTGATTGCGAATCAAATTCTGTTGTACTGGATGAAGGTACACACAAAGGCGAAAATCTGGATAAGGGAAAAACATACTTGCAAAAGCTATATGATGACATTGCAAAAAGATAAGTTGTTCTATTCTCCCCTACCAACTCTAAATTTGAATTAATATTAAACAATATGACATACGGACTATTACAATCACTTGTTGAAGCAGACCAGAATTTATTACTTTACCTGAATGGATTTCACAATACATTCGGAGACTATTTCATGCCCGTTTTCACTGGAAAGTGGATATGGGTACCCATGTACGCAAGTATACTATATGTATTACTTAAAAATTTCAACTGGAAAGTCGTTCTATTCTGCCTCATAGGTATCGCGCTGACTATCACTTTCGCCGATCAGGTTTGTGCAACCGTCATTCGTCCCATCGTAGAACGCCCCCGCCCTTCCAACCCTGCCAGTCCCATTGCAGACCTCGTACATATCGTCAACGGAAGACGTGGAGGTGGTTTCGGCTTTCCCTCTTGCCATGCTTCCAACTCTTTTGGTTTAGCGTTCTTTCTGGTGTTCCTGTTCCGCAAACGCTGGCTCAGTATTTTCATTTGTACATGGGCAACCGTTAATTGCTACACGCGCATCTATCTGGGATTGCATTATCCGGGAGATTTAGTGGTAGGAATGTTAGTAGGATTAGGTGGAGCTATGTTGATGTACTATCTGCTCACAAGAGTTACCAAAGAAGACTTCAGAAAAGCACGTCAAACACAAGTTATCATTTATACAGGATTACTAACGGTGATAGGCATACTGATCTACTCGACTATACAAGTGATATAATAAGAGACAGAAAAAAGAGGTAGACAGAATTTCTGTCAAGAGCAGATTTATTGATTCTTAACGAAACAAACTCAGTTTTTCGTCTTGCCGCATGTTGCATCGCAACACAATGGCACTTGCATCGCAACATAGTATGTAATCTAGCGCAACACGGCATGTGATTCACCGTAACATACCTTCTTATTTGGGCTAACATACCTTCTGACCGGTAATAAATACCCTATTCAGAAGCTTTATATAGGATATAGACACAAAAAAGGAGAAAGCGATAAACTTTCTCCTTCAAGTGTAATCTAACTGAATATATTTTATGATTACAATGGCAAAGATACGATTTTCAAAGGCTAAAGTCAAGCTTTAGGCCCTTTTTATTTTTGTATCGAGGTTCTTTTACTGATCATCAGCTCTTCTTAATATAATCAACCACCCATTTACCAACTTCTTTGGTTCCATACTTTTCACCACCTTCTACCTGAATCTCCGGAGTACGTACCTTTTCGTCCAGTGATGCATCTACAGCTTTGCGAATCAACGCTCCTTCTTCTTTACAGTCAAAATACTCAAACAACATAGCTACTGACAGAATTTGCGCCAACGGATTAGCAATATTCAATCCCTTTGCCTGCGGCCACGAACCATGAATAGGTTCAAATACCGGAGTACTTTCGCCGGTTGAAGCAGAAGGGAGCAATCCCATAGAACCACTTATAACCGAACCTTCATCCGTGAGGATATCGCCAAAAGTATTTTCAGTCACCATCACATCAAAGAACTTCGGTTCCTGAATCATTTTCATTGCTGCATTATCCACAAACATATAGTCAGTGGTTACCTCAGGATAAGCAGGCGCCATTTCTTGTGCTATCTGACGCCATAAACGACTGGATGCAAGAACATTTGCCTTATCTACCACCGTAAGATGCTTGCGGCGTTTCATTGCATACTCAAAAGCAACCTTCAGTATACGCTCTATCTCCGGACGAGTATACATATTCGTATCATAGGCTTTGTCATTATCCTGATATTTTTCACCAAAATACATACCTCCTGTCAGTTCACGAATACAAAGGAAATCAGCTCCTTCTACCAGTTCCGCACGAAGAGGAGACTTATGAACCAGGCATTTAAAAGTCTGCACCGGACGGATATTGGCAAAAAGTCCCAGCTTCTTACGCATAGCCAACAGTCCCTGCTCCGGACGAACTTTTGCTGTAGGATCATTATCAAACTTCGGATCACCTACAGCAGAAAAAAGTACAGCGTCTGCTTCCTTACATACACGGTAAGTTTCTTCCGGAAAGGGATCCCCCACTTTATCGATCGCATCTGCACCACAAATGGCGTATTCATAATTTACTTTATGTCCAAACTTCTCGCAAACGGCACTCATTACCTCTACCCCCTGTACGGAAATTTCGGGTCCGATACCGTCACCTGCTAATACTGCAATTTTAAAATCCATGTTAATTAATGATTAGTGATTAGTGATTAATTTTAGTGATTGATGATTAGTGATAAGTGATTAATACCATTCGGTATGATAGCGCAGCCTGCTAATCACTTCTCACTAATCACTAAAATTAATCACTATTATTAATATTCTTCTATTATATTCAGCATCTTAATAGTCGCCTTGATAGCCGCTTCTGTTTGGTCGGCATCCAAACCACGGGTACGAAACACTTTCTCACCAAAACTCCAGGTGATAACAGTCTGTACAAAAGCGTCAGTACGCCCACCGGGAGGAATACTTACTGCATAATTGATCAGCATTGGGAATTTCCGTCCCAGCGTCACCTTATAGATTTTGCGTAGAGCACGCACAAAGGCATCATACTGACCATCCCCCGACGAACTTTCCTCATGAATCTGCCCGTCTATCTCAACACTCAACGTAGCCATCGGCTTTAACCCATGCGCCAGCGTTACAAAATAGCTTTTCAGTTTTACTTTATTATTCATACCGTCGTGTTTCAGTACATCAGAGATGATATATGGAAGATCTTCCTGTGTGACAAGCTCTTTCTTGTCTCCTAATTCGATGATGCGCTCAGTCACTTTCCGCATAGACTCTTCGTCAAGCTCTAAGCCAAGACTTTCAAGATTTTTACGGATATTCGCCTTACCCGAAGTCTTTCCGAGAGCATACTCACGGATCCGACCAAATCGTTCAGGCAGAAGATCATTACAATAAAGATTACTCTTATTGTCTCCATCAGCATGTACCCCAGCCACCTGCGTAAATACATTTTCACCTACAATCGGCTTATTGGCAGGTATCACAATACCCGAATAAGATTCTACCACACGACTTACATCATTTAAACGACTTTCATCGATATTGGTAATAGCATTAAAATGATCTTTCAAGATAGCCTGCACACTTGCCAAAGGTGCATTACCTGCACGTTCACCCAATCCATTAATTGTTGTATGAAGTCCTTTAACCCCACTTAGTACAGCTGCAAGTACATTGCTCACTGCCAGATCATAGTCATTATGCGCATGAAAATCAAAGTGTGTATCAGGGTAGCGCTTCTTCATCTTCCGCATGAACTCAATGACTTGCAACGGATTCAATACCCCCAATGTATCAGGCAGCATAAAACGCTTGATACTTGTCTCTTTCAAAGCATCGACAATCTGAAATACATATTCGGGTGAATCCTTCATACCATTGCTCCAATCTTCCAGATATACATTGACTTCAATATCCAGTTCATTGGCATAATTCACTACGGCAAGTATGTCTTCGATATGTTCCTCCGGTGTCTTTTTCAACTGATACATACAGTGTTTTAAAGATCCCTTACACAACAAATTGATAACGCGGCATCCGGTAGCATGTATCCAATCCAGTGAAGTACGACCATCAACAAAACCCAGCACTTCCACTTTATGTAGCAGATTTCTCCGCGCTGCCCAGTCGCAAATCATCTTTACCGCATCGAATTCTCCTTCAGACACACGCGCCGAAGCTATTTCCACACGGTCTACCTTCAGCTCTTCCAACAGCAGTCGGGCAATCATTAGTTTCTCATGAGGCACAAAAGATACTCCACTGGTTTGTTCACCATCGCGGAGAGTAGTGTCCATGATTTCTATTTTGGGATGATTATTTTTCATCGTTATTTAATATTGTTGTTATCATTTTTATGGCACACGGACAACGGAATTAATTCATTTTCTTTCCCACGCCTCTATCTTATCCTTATTCGTCAACAAAAAATCGATATCGTCCAATCCATTCATCAGACAATGTTTTTTATATGTATTAATCTCGAAGTGTTCACTCTTTCCGGTAGCTTTATTAGTAATAGTCTGTTCCGGCAGATTTACTTCCACCTCTGTTTTAGGATTTTTAAAGATAGAATCAAACAATTCCGCCAGAAACTCCTCTGTCACCACTACAGGCAATACAAAATTATTCAACTCATTATTCTTATGAATATCGGCAAAGAAGCTACTTACCACTACACGGAAGCCATATCCGGCTATTGCCCATGCAGCATGTTCACGGCTGGAACCCGAACCAAAGTTCTTTCCTGCCACCAATATCTGTCCTCCATAGGTGGGATTGTTCAACACAAAGTCTTTATTTAATGAACCATCCGGATGATAACGCCAGTCACGGAAGAGGTTATCGCCAAAAAACTTTTCCTCACGGGTAGTAGCTTTTAGAAAACGTGCCGGAATAATCTGGTCTGTATCCACATTTTCCAAAGGAAGAGGTACACATGTACTTGTTATGATATTGAATTTTGCTTTCATCTGTTTATTTACAATTTATTCCCTACGGTCATAAATATTATTTAATCTTTATCACATAGGTACGTTTACAATTTACGATTAAAGTTCTCTGGGATCTGTTATCACCCCTGTCACAGCTGCCGCAGCGGCTACAAGAGGACTTGCCAACAACGTACGTGCTCCCGGTCCCTGACGTCCTTCAAAATTCCGGTTACTCGTAGAAACTGAATACTTACCTGCAGGAACCTTATCATCATTCATTGCCAGACAAGCTGAACATCCCGGCTGACGGATCGCAAATCCGGCTTCTTCCAGTATTTTATCCAATCCTTCTTCCCGGATTTGCGCATCTACCATCCAGGACCCTGGTACCAGCCATGCTATCACATGTTCCGCCTTTTTCCTACCCTTTACCAGAGAAGCAAATGCACGGAAGTCCTCAATACGTCCATTGGTACATGCACCTAAGAATACATAATCAATCTTCTTGCCCAGTAACGGTTCGCCCGGTTTAAATCCCATATAATCCAAAGACTTTACAAAAGAAGTTTTGGTTGTTTCATTCATTCCTTCCGTAGTCGGAATGGATTGTGTAATGCCCATGCCCATACCCGGGTTCGTCCCATAAGTAATCATTGGCTCTATATCGGCTGCCTCAAAACGCACTTCTTTATCAAAAACAGCGTCAGCATCACTTTTCAGTGTTTTCCAATACTCCATCGCTTTGTCCCACTCTTCTCCTTTCGGAGCGCTTTCACGTCCTTTGATATATTCAAAAGTCACCTCATCCGGAGCCACCATACCACCACGTGCTCCCATCTCTATAGAAAGATTACACAACGTCAGGCGACCTTCCATACTCAAACTGCGAACGGCTTCACCTGCATATTCCACAAAATATCCGGTAGCACCACTGGTTGTCATTTTAGACATCATATAGAGTGCAATATCTTTCGCTGTCACTCCCTTGCCTAATTTTCCATCCACGGTAATGCGCATTGTCTTGGGACGAGACTGCAATACACATTGCGAGGCAAGTACCATCTCTACCTCACTTGTTCCGATACCAAAAGCAATCGCTCCCATCGCACCATGGGTAGAAGTGTGTGAATCACCGCAAACAATAGTCATTCCAGGCAAAGTTAATCCACGTTCGGGACCGACTACGTGGATAATACCGTTTCTTTTGTCCATCATGCCGAAGTGAGTCAACCCAAAATCTTTCGCATTCTTCGTCAAAGTATCTACCTGTGTTTTTGATATCGGATCTTCAATGGGTTTATCCTGATCATGTGTCGGCGTATTATGATCGGGCATACAATATATCTTTTCCGGACGGAAACATTTTATTCCACGTTCACGCAGTCCGGCAAAAGCCTGCGGACTCGTTACTTCATGACAGTACAGTCTGTCGATATAGAGCTGAGTGGGACCATCTTCTACTGTGGTAACCACATGTGCATCCCAAATTTTATCAAATAATGTATTCATCTGTTTATTTACAATTTAGCGATTTACAATTTACGATTAAAGTTACTTGGTGAACTTATTAATACAGTCGATATAAGCTTCTACGGAAGCGGCAATAATATCCGTATTTGCGCCAAATCCGTAATACATCTGGTTGTCATATTCTACCTGCATATGCACTTTACCCACATCATCACTTCCTTTACTAATGGCTTGGATAGTAAATTCTTTCAATGTCATATGACGATCTATTATTCGTTTCAATGCCTTGATAGCTGCATCAACAGGACCATTACCACTGGCGGCTGCTTCAAACTTCTCTCCGGAGATGTTCAGTCCCAGACTGGCAACTGACCGTACGCCTACCCCACTTGTCACCTGAAGATATTCCAGTTTAATACGATGATTCCCACTACGATCAGCTCCTGCCAATACAAGAATATCATCATCATGAATATCTTTTTTCCGGTCTGCAAGCTTCAGGAATTCCTCATATACCTTGTCCAATTTTTCCTGGTCAAGCGTTACACCCAACATAGAAAGACGATTTTTCAAAGCAGCACGGCCACTGCGTGCAGTCAATACGATGGAGTTATCATCAATACCCACATCCTTAGGATCAATAATTTCATAGGTTTGTACATTCTTCAGTACGCCATCCTGATGTATTCCCGACGAATGGGCAAAAGCATTACGCCCCACGATAGCCTTATTAGGTTGTACCGGCATATTCATCAAACTCGATACCATGCGACTGGTGGGATATATTTTCTGTGTACTAATGTTCGTTTCTATCTCGATTTCATGATGACTCTTGATAATCATTGCTATTTCTTCAAGCGCCGTATTACCTGCACGTTCACCAATACCATTAATAGTCACCTCCACCTGACGTGCACCATTCAGTACCCCAGCCATTGTATTAGCAGTAGCCATACCTAAGTCGTTATGACAGTGAGTCGAAATTATTGCATTTTCAATACCAGAAACATGATCTACCAGATATTTAATTTTCGCTCCATATTCCGAAGGAAGACAATAACCTGTTGTATCAGGAATATTCACTACAGTAGCACCAGCTTTAATAACCGCTTCTACCACCCGTGCCAGATATTCATTCTCCGTGCGTCCTGCATCTTCTGCATAGAACTCTACATCGTCTACAAAACGCCGCGCATATTTAACAGCAGCTACTGCACGTTCGATTATTTCTTCACGGTTAGAATTGAATTTATATTTAATATGTGAATCAGATGTACCAATTCCCGTATGAATACGTTTACGCTTAGCAAATTTCAATGCGTCTACTGCTACATCAATATCTTTCTGAACCGCACGTGTCAACGCACAAATCGTAGGCCATGTCACGGCTTTAGAAATTTCAATTACCGAATTAAAATCCCCCGGACTGGAAATAGGAAATCCAGCTTCAATTACATCTACTCCCAGTGTCTCCAACGCTTTCGCAACCTGAATCTTTTCCACTGTATTCAACTGGCATCCCGGAACCTGTTCACCATCACGGAGGGTGGTGTCGAAAATAAATAATCTGTCACTCATCTTTTATTGTTTTTAATCTGATTATCCACTATTAAAAAAGCCTTTCGCACCAGGAAGTGAGAAAGGCTTTCGTATATTTTCATCATACACATTTACGCGCGACACTCACTTCCCCCGACCTTTGCCAGCAGAATAATAATACCACACAGTAGAATATGTATAAATGATTGATTCATCTTAGTTATCTCTTTTGTTATTTAACGATGCAAAGGTAGAGATTATTTCTTTCCCACCAAATAAAACGTTACTTTTTTATTCAAAAAAATATCATTCTATAAGAAATAGGCAGTTTTAAGAATAAATATATAACAAAAAATCAGAAATAAAGCGTAAATCACACAAATCATTCTTTCACCACCGAGTTTCACAGAGAAACACAGAGTATTGATTATTCTTCATAAACAGGATAAATAAGAATACGGCTTATTCCTCTGTGAAACTCAGTGGTAAATACCACCAACAAAAGAATCCCCCTTCCATCAATCATCTTGACGAAAGGGGGATTCAAAAAACGGCGACTACCTACTCTCCCACTGTTACGCAGTACCATCGGCGTGATCAGGCTTAACTTCTCTGTTCGGAATGGGAAGAGGTGGAACCCTGATGCTATAGTCACCTGAAGAAGGTAGACATGTGTACAAAAAGCAATTCAGTCAAAAAGAACTAAACGTATATATAAACCATACAAAAAGGAAAGAAAACAAAAGTCAACGGGCAATTAGTAAGGCTCGGCTATGATATTACTACCTTTACACCTGCCTCCTATCAACGTCATCGTCTATGACGACCCTAAGAAATCTAATCTTGTGGCTGGCTTCGTACTTAGATGCTTTCAGCA
>OATI01000199.1_pt1 | contig 73120 bp, 72 predicted proteins | sample 1494981 | NCBI WGS metagenome assembly OATI01 (sample SAMEA2579952, study PRJEB22360) | human gut metagenome
TAAAAAAGCAGGCCGGCCAAAGACGGGCGCCAGCCGCAGCGGCTACGTTGAGTGAATCGACACCGGGCGACATAGGGATACGGACTACGTAGTCGGCTTCAGCAATTGTTTCCGGTGGAAGTCCGTCTCCCTCGGTACCCATCACGATAGCCAGCTGGGGTTCGGTTACCAGGACCGGATCATCAATGGAAATAGAGTTGTCCGTGAGCGCCATGGCTACAGTACGAAATCCCAATTTGCCCAAGTCACTGAGAGAACCATCCATCCAAGTCCATGGCACAAGAAAGACTGTTCCCATCGATACTCTGACCGCACGGCGGTTCAACGGGTCACAAGAGTTACGCGTCAGTAATACGGCATCGATTCCAAAGGCAGCTGCCGAACGGAAAATGGCACCGATATTGGTTGTATCAACAACTCCGTCGATAACGACGATGCGTCGGGCTTCCCGGCATACCTCTTCCATACTGCGTACCGCAGGGCGACGCATGGCACAAAGAACACCTCGTGTCAGAACATAGCCGGTCAATGTCGCTAGTAGTTCTCTGCTACCCGTATAAACAGGCAGATTACCACAACGTTCAATGATGTCGGAAGCATCTCCTGTGATATGTTTATGCTCACACAAAATAGCTAAAGGTTCAAAGCCTGCGTCCAAAGCTCTTGTGATAACCTTTGGACTTTCTACGATAAAAATACCCTTATCAGGCTCGATACGGTTGCGCAACTGAGCTTCGGTGAGGGTACAGAACATTTCAACACCGGGATGAGATAAAGAGGATATTTCGATAACAGGCATATTCTTATTTATAACTTTCGGTTAGACATACAATCGTATTATTCATATAACAGGTCGTTTTAACAGGCATTAAACAAGTCTTTAATAAATAGCGACTTTGATGACACCGTCCGGTTTGTTTTCGAAAACACGATATGCCTCCTCTATCTCGTTCAACGGAAAGTGGTGGGTGATAAGAGGAGTGGTATCTATCTTACCTTCCTCAATCAGTCTGAGAATCTCTGCACAGTCACAGCCGTCTACTCCACCTGTTTTGAAAATCAAATTCTTACCATACATATCAGGTAAAGGGAAAAGCAGAGGTTTGTCGTAAAGAGCCACAATAGTGACTATCGCATTGGGACGAGCGCACTCCCACGCCATCCGGAAGCTATCTTCAGTTCCCGCCACTTCCAGAACAACATCAGCTCCGCCGTGATCACTGTTTTTGAGTACAAACTCTTTGCAGTTATCAGGTGTCGTTATCCGTACCTCGGGATAATGTTCACGGACAAACTGAATCCTCTCGGGAGACTTTTCACAGACAATGATACGCTTCGGATTCTTCAGCATCGAGCAGAGCAAAGTGCAAATACCGGTAGGACCGGCACCAATGATGAGGACAGTGTCTTTCTCTGTAATCTCTGAGATACGAGTTGCCCAGAAACCAGTGGCAAGTACATCACCGACAAACAGAGCCTGTTCATCACTGACCGTATCGGGGATACGATTCAGCCCTTGATCGGCATAGGGTACTCTGACATATTTCGCCTGTCCGCCGTCGATACGGCAACCTAAGGCCCAACCACCGTTGGGATCGGTACAGTTATTGACATATCCGTGGTGACAAAAGAAACACTCCCCGCAGAAAGTTTCGACATTCACAGTCACTCTGTCGCCGGGTCTGACTGATGTGACATCAGTTCCCACTTCCTCCACGACACCTACCATCTCATGTCCGATTGTTGTTCCGGGTACTGCACGCGGTACACTACCGTGCTTGATATGCAGGTCGCTGGTGCAGATGCTGCCAAGAGTCACACGTACGATTGCATCCCGTGTATCCGTAATTTTTGGTTCCGGTTTGTCTCGTAATTCAAATTTACCTTGTTCAATATATGTGTATGCAAGCATAATAATCTCTTTGTTAATTAATCGATTCTATCTACCGCAAAGATAGTTATTTCATCAACTGCAATCATGTGTTTCGAATGCCTTAATAATTATTGATGATATATGGAAATCGTTGGAAATTATTACCTATTTCCCGATGCAGCATATTCGCACTATTAATTGTCAGCGTTTTGCTCTTTTAAACGGTACAAGCCTCATTTTTACAATTACATTGAAAGTACCGGGAAATTCAATGTGCTGGTTTTCGAAATTTTCGATATACGTGTTGTACCGCATTTTTTCAGCCCATTTGCGGAAGTCTCAAATCAATTTTAGAGGGTTGATTTGGTGGGTGTTTCCGCATTGGGGTTACAAATGGTTTGCAAAGGCAAAGATAAAAAATATTCTTTATTACTTCTAATACTTATTGGAAATTATCTTTAATATATATCCTACTTTTAATGTGATATATACCTATTAGTTGTTGTATATCATTTTGTTGAATTGAAAATAGCCAACCCCTTTACTGTCAAAAAATACTTTTGCCGAGGATGTTTAGGATTATTAGGGTAGAGAGGAGTAACAAAGCCATTTTGAATAGCTGGTGTCAAATAGTTGGCAATAAAAGTGGGGCGATGCTTTAACTCTATTCTCTCCATTATCATTTTCAATGAACATTGTTCTATCCCAATAGCTTTTACGATTGATAAAAGTGGGGCGGTGAGTTGTTCGGTTAGCTTGTTCGGTACTTGTTCGGTACTTGTACGGTCGGCTTGTTCGGTTGATTGTTGTGGGGCATTGATAATCATATATCTATTCTTTAACTCATGATTTTCTCCCATCATCAGATTTCTGAAAAACAAAATCAAAAAACTCATATCCGGTTCAACCCCTTTTCGCACATTTCTATAATTCGCACGAACCAACGCATTGCGAAAGAACCAAGATTTGTCGGCAAACAAATTATTGTTCACGTCAAAGCCAATGCTGCGTAAATACTTTATAGTAAAGACAGCTGTAGTACGGGTGTTACCCTCACCGAATGGATGAATCTGCCAAATGCCTGATACGAACTTGGCAATATGTGCCACTACATCATCCATAGATAAGCCTTTGTATGAGAAGTTTTTTTCCTGTTCTAAGTCGTATTCTAACGCTCTGCGTAAATCCTCGGAATTGACATAAAGTACTGTGTCACCACGAAGTACCCATTCTTTCTTCGTTATATCATAGTCACGAATTTTACCAGCAAACTTGAAGATACCTTCAAAGAGTCTGCGGTGAATGGATGTAAAGCCTGCCACTGAAAATGCAAAGGACTGTTCATTTAAGATTCTGGCAATATTGGCAGACACTTTATCCGCTTCTTCTGTCTCTTCATCTTCGGGAGTTCGTGCCGTTTTCGACTGGTAATAGCTGTTGATGAGCTTCTTTACTTCATCAATATTAATATCGCCTTCAATATGCTTGACCGCTGTATCTTTCAGGTAGTCGGAGGTTTGCAAGCCGTCTACAGCTTGAAGCCCAATAGCAGTTTTCCAAGCTGAAGCCTTTTTCTTTTTGTCAGGTTCACTACCTCGGATGTATGATTCAAAATCTATGTCCATCTTAATTATTCATTTTCAACCCATTTGCTGAAGTCTCAAATCAATTTTAGAAGGTTGACTTGGTGAGTATTACAGTTATGGGGTTATAAATGGTTTGGCAAGCTCAAAGATATGAAAAATGAAGCAATAGATCAAAGAAAGTGCAGAATTTTTGTACAAACATACTGTATGTTTGATTATTTGTAGTACTTTTATACAGCAATAAAAGAATAGCAGAAATGAATGCAGAAGAAAGTAAAAATAGATTCATCTCTTCTTCGGAAGCGAAAGAAAAGTGCCGTAGTGCATACTCTAAGTTTCTCGAAAGTGCCCGTGAAGGTAATATGGTCTGCATTCGGCGAGGCGTGTACGCTAAAATAGAACAGTTGGCTGATACCAAGATAGACCTTGATGTCGCGTGCTTGATGGTATCCTATGCTTGTTTTCTGCATGGAATATCCATGGACTTACCACCTCTTTGCCCTAGGTCTACCATGTGGCCATCAAAAGAGGACGGAAGATACGGTTGTTCGAATACCCGTTAATAGAACTACATTTCATCACTGAGGTACTATTGGAACTAGGTGTTGAAGAGCAAGTAGTAAGTGGCTATGAGATTAAAGTCTATAATAAAGAACGCTCTGTTTGTGATGCTATTAAATGTAGAAATAAGGTTGGTGTTGATGTTTGTTCCGAAGTAGTCAACAGTTATTTGGCACTTTCTAATTGTAACTTGACTCTCCTGATGGACTATGCAAGCAAACTACGTGTTACAAAGACTCTTGAAAAATATCTCGAAATAAAGCTATGAGCGAAGAAATAAAGAACTATAGGAAAACTTAATGCATGAATAAAAGCGATAGTGAGTGCTTCACACTTTCCTTTCCTGAAGCAAAAGGTCTCGTCATTTCAGGCGATGTGCATGGAGACTTTAATCAGTTGGTTTTTAAGCTCTGTGTGCAATACCGGATGAGAGACACACTGCTAATTGTAGCTGGTGATTGCGGATTTGGCTTTGAAAAGAGAGAAAGCTATGAGAACATGGTGAGGCGGAATGTCAAGCGCATGAATGAAGCCAACAACTGGATTGTGTTTGTGCGTGGAAACCATGATAATCCGGCATATTTTGACGGTTGTGCATTTAGATATAAACGATTTGTAGCTGTGCCAGACTATGCCATTATTCAAGCTTGCTCTCACACTATACTTTGCGTGGGCGGAGCTATCTCTATTGATCGTCAATATCGCATGAATACATGGAAAGGTCAGTTGAAATATTTAAAAGCAGGAGGTAATGCAACAGATGCTTTAGCAAGGAATATATATTGGAAGAACGAAGCTCCACTCTATGATGAAAAGAAAATGGGAGCTATTTGTTCGCAATTTACTATAGATACGGTGATTACTCACACATCTCCCTCTTTCTGTGAACTATTCACGAAAGGAAATCTTCACCATTGGATACAAAACGATGATACTCTGCTTGATGACGTAGAAGCAGAACGGGCAGCTATGGATAAGCTACACGAACAACTCGTCTGGGATCATCACCCTGTATCACATTGGTTTTATGGCCACTTCCATCAGAGTTGGCATAACTCAATTGATGGAATATTGTTTCGAATGCTCGACATTATGGAGTTCTGCTCGGTGTACTGATTGTAAAAAAGCTAAAGTAAACTATGGATAAATTGCCTACATATCAAGAATTACTTGCGATTAATAGACAATTGGTGGCTGAAAACGAACAGCTTCGTAAAGAGAATGCGAAATTGGGTGAGTTGGTTAAAAGCATTGTAGAGGTTGGTGAAGAAACGAAAAGTGTAGAGACAAATTCCGATTCAAAAGACACTAAACCTGTATTTCAGGAAAAGAAATTAATTGTAACATCTTGCTTGTCTTTGGAAGAAAAAGTCACTTTATTCAGCAGCTTATTCAAGGGGCGGGAAGATGTATTTGCAAAGAGATGGTATAGTAAGGCAAGTGGAAAATCGGGATATCAGCCAGTATGTTTGAATGAGTGGAATCGTCAATTCTGTAATAAGAAGAAATATAAGTGTACACAGTGTCCGAACCGGCATTTTAAGAATTTGGAGTATGAAGATATTTATAAGCATCTTGAAGGAAAGGATACAGACGGGTGCGATGTAATGGGTATCTATGTTGTTCTGAATGGCAATCAATGCAATTTCTTGTGTGTAGACTTTGATGACAAACAGTGCGCTCATGGCTATAAGAATGATGTCCTGGTATTTGTCGATGTTTGTAAAAGTTGGGATATACCTTGTTCTATAGAACGTTCTCGTTCTGGGAATGGTGCCCATGTGTGGATTTTCTTTAAAGAACCATTGGCGGCTATTAAGGCGCGCAAATTAGGTAATGCAATATTAACAGAGGCGATGAATCGAGATGGTAGGGTTTCTTTGAAATCCTATGATAGAGTTTTTCCCAGTCAGGATTATCTTCCGGAAGGTGGTTTAGGTAATTTAGTCGCTCTGCCACTTCAAGGGAAAGCCAGAAAGAATGGAAATAGTGTATTCGTAGATGAGACTTTTACTCCGTTTGAAGAGCAATGGGCGTATTTATTGAATGTGGAGAAAGTTTCGGAGCCTTTTATTGATGAGGTGTTGGCTCTTCATGGCTTGTCTTCAGAGTTGGGCGAATTGTCAACAACGAGTGAATCCAAACCTTGGGAAGCACCCGTGGCACAAAAGATAACAAATGAGGATTTCCCGAAAGAAGTAGTTTGTGTAAAATCGGATATGCTATATGTGTCTCTGGTAGGACTTTCGGGAAAGGTACTCAATCACATTAAACGTATTGCTTCTTTCAAGAATCCGGAGTTTTATGCCAAACAGGGGATGAGATTGTCTACCTATAATATTCCCCGTATCATTTCATGTGCTGATATTTTAGAGGAATATGTAGCATTGCCTCGTGGATGCGAGGATGTCGTAGTGGAATTATTAATGAATAACCGTGTCCATTATCGCATGAAAGATGAGACGAATCTAGGGAAACCTATCTCGGTAAAGTTTAAAGGAGAATTACGTGAAGAACAAGATGCTGCTATAGCCAGTTTGATGGCTCATAATACGGGTGTGTTAAATGGAACGACAGCATTTGGAAAAACCGTGACTGCTATAGGTCTGATCTCCAAGCGTAAAGTAAATACATTGATTCTTGTGCATACGAAGGCGTTGCTTGAACAATGGAAATCTCGCTTGGAGGAGTTTCTGGATATTGATTATGTCGAGGAGCATACTTCTTATAAGCGTGGACGTAAGATTGCGTTTTCTCCTTTTGGTACACTCGATTCAAATGGAAACAGGCTTCGTGGGGTGGTTGATATAGTATTGATACAATCATGTTTTGACGATAAGGAGGTAAGGCCATTTGTAAGAGATTATGGGATGGTGATAGTAGACGAGTGTCATCATGTCTCGGCTGTGAATTTTGAGCATGTTTTGAAGCGTTGTAATGCTCGTTATGTGTATGGATTAACGGCAACTCCCATCCGTAAAGATGGTCATCAACCGATCATCTTTATGCAATGTGGTTCCATTCGATACTCTGCCGATGCTAAAATGCAGATGGCTTCACAAACATTTGAGCGTCTGCTTATTCCACGTTTTACTTCTTATCGTGAATTGGCGGACGACAAAACGATGTACATACAAATACTACAAAGGATGGTCGATGATGATTATCGAAACCGGTTTATAGCAGCTGATGTATGTAAAGTATTGGATGAAGGGAGGTCGCCAATTGTTTTGACCAGTCTTACTTCGCATGTAGTGATATTGTCGGCTATGCTTGCTGACTGTTGCAAGAATGTTATTACGCTTATAGGCTCTGAATCGGTGAAAGAGAAACGGTTGAAGATGGAACACCTGCAAAACGTACCTAAAGAAGAGACACTCGTGATTATAGCCACAGGGAAATATGTCGGTGAGGGATTTGACTGTCCGCGTCTTGATACCTTATTTCTTGCATTACCTATTTCGTGGAAAGGGATAGTAGCACAATATGCCGGTCGCTTGCATCGTAACTATCCGGGAAAGGAACTCGTTCAGGTTTATGATTATATTGATATCCATGTTCCTATGTGCGATGTGATGTACAAACGTCGGTTGAAAGGTTATGCATCTGTTGGGTATAAGATTCAACAGAATGATTCGAAAGATCTTTTTGGTATCGGCCAAGGCGTTATTTTTAATGGAAAGAATTATCAGAATCTGTTTTTTGCTGATTTATCAAAAGCCTCTAAGTCTGTCATTATATCGGCCACTAAATTATGGTTTGCGAAACGTGCTCCAATTCTTGAATTGTTAGCCGATCTTTCTGCACGGGGTGTAGAAGTTATTGTGTTCACGCGCCAACTTTTAGACAAGGATAAGATATTATTAAATAGCGTACAAGTAAACGTGAAAGAAAAGTTGTCGCTCCATACTGCGATTATTGATAAGTCCATTGTTTGGTACGGTAGTGTGAACTATCTTGGTTACAACGCAGAGGATGATAATGCAATAAAGATTGCGGATTCTTTTATTGCAGAGGAGATAATAAAAATCTTGTATGAATGATCGTTTCACTATTTCCTAAATAAATCTTTTTCTCCCGCTATAAACTCTAGTTGAGCTTATACTCATAATAAATGGCATACAAAGTATTAGTAAATCTTTATCCGCAATCTTTCACAGATTTCAGTATCCGTTCTCTTCCCTGTAAGATATCGTTATTGAATAAGGGTTAATTCATAATGCCATTTTTGCAGTATTTAAAAGATTCTATTATCCACTACTTATACATATATTTATTAAGGTCTTTTATAAAATCATTAAACTTGGCCTCCTTGAGATATTCAAAACTTTGAATAAAAAGACCTTTTGTCTTAGTTTCTTCATAATATGTATTTTCATATTCAATTTTGCTCACAAAATCCTTTGCTAAACTGTCTACTTTTAAATATGCTTCTGGAGCATAGTGACCTATCTCAAAGTATACAGATGAGGAACCATCAAGTTTAGAAAATTCAATCTCTGGATATCCATGAGAAATGCATTTATAAAGAAACAACTCCTTTAGGATTTCTCGATTTTTATCATACTCAACGCTATCTTTAGAAGTTGAACATGATAAAATAACACCTAACAATAACAATAAAAACACCTTTTTCATAACTTTTTAATCAAATTTCCACAAATACAATCTATAAACATACGAGCTTTTACCATAGCTATCACAATATGTATCAGTTCCCCTTTTGGCTCATCCGCGCGACAAACCTGTGCTCCTTTATGCGTTTCGCTAAAAGTGTGATAGTGTTCTATATTTGATAATCACAATTTTAAATTAAACAATAAAAGGGATTACTCTTCATTAAAGTCTGCAGCCTTATCTGTTAATGGAACCAATTCAAAATCAAGAACACTTGTTGGTATTCCGCATTCCTTGAATAGGTAGTTCAGGATGCTGCGTTTGGTGTTTGTACTACAAGAAGTATGAACGTAACAGTGTTCTGCCACCTTACTTCTTCCTTTAGCTTCAGAATCATGCACCCAATAATTCTTGCTGGCTACATAGGTCATTGTAGAAGGACTCTCATTGTATATGAGTTTGCAGACTTGTACCAACATTTCCACCCAGTTTGAGACAGCATGTCGTTCGTCCCTATAACGATAGCCGATGATTTGTCGCCAACTTAGTTCGTATTCATCATCATCAAATGAAACCAGCTCATATTCCTTTTCAAGTGGAATATAATCTGTTTCTATCATTGGCTTGTGCCAGTTCTGTGTCTTGTCGATATTGGGAAGTCTTTTCTTTGATGAGCAACACATCAGCGAAGCTCCGTGGTTGGGACAATGCCAATCGGGTAAATTCAATCCGCAAAGAATCATGTAGCATCCGAACCGTGTTTTCAGGATTTTGGTGTGGTCGGCTTGTCGTGCCTTTGGCAATACAGGCATAGACCGAATCCCTGAGTATCTGCCATTCATTGACAGACTCAATCAGTCTCTCGGTTGAGATAGTTCCCATATTCCGTACTTCGGACAGGTATGACTTATAAGCATTGGCCGCCTCTTCGTCAGTCTGAAATATATAGTTGTCAGTCTTATTACCGCATGATGCCAGTGCGATAGTGGCAAAGCATACGGCAAGGAGTTTGGCACATTTTCCATGTGTTTTTGAGTATGATTTACGCTTCATACCTTTTATATCAGCTCTATTTTCTCGTTAAATAAACCTTTAAACATGATTTCTTTGTTGAATTATGGCGGCAAAGATAAGTATAAAAGTTTGCACAATAATACTCTAAAATAAAACTTTAATCTATTTTCTTTTTCATACTTGCGAGTATAATCCGCGAAACAAACAAGAGCGTAACAAGTGAAAACACAAAGTATAATAATTGAAAAATATTTTGTTGAGTATGATTTCAACTGAATTAAACTTTGTATCTTTGCATCTGGTATCATTTAGCATTGAACAGCACTATGGCAAAAGTAGGTTACATATTCAAGGCAGCCGGCTATGACGGCTTCGACACTGATGTGGAGTGGATGAAGCAATACGGTTGTGTACAAGTGATTGAGGAGGAAAACGGACACGAGAAACTGCGTCCCCAATGGAAACAGCTCATGGCAAGTCTGGAGCGGGGGGACGAAATCGTACTCGCTAAATTCAGCAACGCCCTGCGTGGTTCTCGTGAACTGGCGGCATTCATCGAGTTCTGCCGTGTAAAGGTGGTGAGGATTATCTCCATTCACGACAAGGTTGACAGCCGTGGCGACCTGTTCCCTGAAACCAAGGCTGCGGATGTGTTGGAGATATTCGGTGCGCTTCCGGAAGAGTGTGCCGCATTGCGAAAGGCTTCAGCGCATATCATCCAACTAAAGCAGAACATAAACCAGCCGTCCAAAGAGAAAAATATCAGCAAGGCGGAAAGGGAGAAAACCATCGTGGCGATGTACAACAACGGGCATTCAATCGATGACATCTGGAAAATAAGCGGCTTCAGCAGCCGCAGCTCCGTATTCCGCATACTCAACAAATATGGCGTGTCGCTCAATCGAGGTAAGTTCAGCGGACCGCTGGGCAAACGTAAATCCAAAGAAGAGCAATAGTTATTTATAAAATCATTTTTAACATCAATAATTCAAGTTTTCATATGATTGAGAACAACAAACTTCAAATTATGGAGAATCGACAAAGGTTAGATCTCACAGAATGGATAATCCATTTTGTGCATGATAGGAAACCTATGGATAATCCCATTGGTTTGTATGAAGACTATATTTTGTGTTCTGAGGAGTTTGAACAAGAGACGTTGGATAATACACGAATTTTGACAGAAGAAGATTTTAGGCTACCCGATTATTATGACGAACACGGAAAAGGTCACTTCATTCACAACATGTATATGGAGAATGAATATGAAATTGAAGAAGATGCACCAGGATACGATGTATTAAAGAAAATCTTACATGATGGATTTATTCATAGTAGTTGGTCTCTACGGAATCTGGCACCTTCGATATATGGTCCAAAATCCGCAGTGTGTTTTACCGAAATGCCGTTATATGCGCTGCTTGACTATGCAAAAGTGCGAGGGGAAAAGAGTGGATATGTAGGAAGTTATGGTATCGCTTTTAGACGTAATGAACTTTTTGCAGCAGGAGCACGTCCTGTAATATATGGATTAACATCTACATTTAAGGAAACAGATGTAGATGAGAATGGAGTTTATCAAGGCCGCTTAATAGATTCTTCTTGCGGTATAGGCAAGCAAGAACAGTATCGTTATGTTTCTACTATGCTGCAAAAAAAGAAAGGTTTGACTATTGATTGGACGCATGAAAGAGAATGGCGTTGGGCATTACCCGATGCTCGTTATGGTGTTCCTGGATTACCTTTTTTATTGGCTGAAACTTATGCAAATTTCTTTTCTGAGATAATTATCATCGTCTGTACTAATGAGGAACAGGAAGATTTGCTATTACATCTTAAGAATCTATATGATGCAGGATGTAGAAATACCAGCCCTGAATACAATATAAAGATGATTTCTTCAGCAAAGGTTTTATCACTTGAAACTATAGCCAGGTCTAATGACATAGATCCTCATACAATGAAAATAGAGGATCTTCCTATGAAACAGATGCGTATGATACCCGAGTTTGATGTTTCATCCGAATTGACAGATAAAGTTAGAAAAGCTATAGTAGAAGCAAATGAAATTTCAATCAAATCTGTTGAAGAGTATTTAGTTAAAAACCCATCATTTGATGAACAAAAAGGTTACTGGGGGTTTGCTCATGTATGTACTAGCCATATCTCAGAAGTAACACAAGCTCTTCAAGATGCAGGATTTGCTAAAGCATATTCTAATGGAGATTATTATATTGATGTTGATGAGTATCGAACCTGCAACCTTGAATTATTAGAGATTGGAGCAGACGCTGCAGCAAAATATCTAACAAAAGAATTAGGGCAGAATTTCTTTGTAAAAACAAGGCTAGATTAAAACTTATGAGAAAGTATCTAAAAGTTAGATATTCTAATCCAAAGTGTAGTGAGTTATTTAAGTCGTTATCCTTCCTTAAATAACTATGGCCATATAGATAATCAATCATAAATAATTAACTATAACATAATAAATGTATGATAAATAACATCTTTAGCATATGTCAAACCATTTCACAAGAAATGCAAAATAATAATTACACGAATGCATATAACGAATTTGTAAACCTACTTGATTCCATTATTTCGTTTAGAAATCAAGAGATGAATGGCAAGGTATATTCCGATGATGATATAGCAATTGTTCTTTTAAGTCTCAAAGGATTCAACCCAGATAATTACAGCAAAGCAATTGAGCCATTAAAAATACATTTATATACACTTGGAAAATTTGCAGAAAAATTAAAAACAGAAATTAACATACAATATACAGAAAGATATAAAACATTATTTCTTGATGTAATGACGGATACTCAAAATGTTCTATCCGTTTATGAGTATGTAAGTGCATTAGGAAAATACAAACAGCAATTAGGAAGATTTAAAGCCTGCGGAGGAACAGAACCCACAAAACCCCAAATAAGGACGGTTAATATTGGAAGAAATCCCAATATTAATCTTTTTGATAGAAGAACAATGATTAACTCTGTTTTTTGGCTTGAACAACATCCAGACATAAAGGATTTACCTTTTAGAGATTTACGTCCTCATGCTGCCATTCTTATACGTCAAGCATTAGAAATTATGTGGCGTAATGCAATAGGATATTGCAGAATTAAGAATCAGAATGGCGACACATTAAAACAATTCACGCAAATTGGTTGGAAATTTATCAATCAATATAGAACTAAAGATAAAAATACTTGTAAAGCAGCAGGGACACAGAATTTATGGTCAATAACTACACCAGTACCAATTAAGACTTTTGAGATGCTAAATAACTGGTGCAATAATTTTACTCACGATCCTTGGATTTATTCGATTCACGTCCAGTGGTTTGTGACAGAACAATTATGGAGAGTCACACAACCTGCTACTTATAATGGGAATTGGACTTCTCGACATGGAGATATTCGCATAACTGGGTTAAAGTATATGCAATGTGAATTCGAACAGTACGTAGCTCGCGAAAATAACAAAGCTTTTGTGGATTGGCCTACTAATAGAAAACCAAGTGGCGCATTTGTAGTAAGCGAAGGAGCTGAACCAACATCTAAAAACATTCGCGCATTCAGACTTAAACAAGCAATAATAAACCTATGTCATTTAATCACTGAATTATCCAATGAATGTATTAGTTTTTTTAAATTGATGTTTTGCAAACAGTAATCCCTAATATCATTTTTAATCGGCGTTGTCAAAAACGCTCTCTGCACCATTTGATAACAGCTCATATTGTATTGATATTTAATACTATACATTTGTTTATATCGTGATTTTTTCGTATCTTTACAAGTGGTAATCAGGTATTTCCGCATTGGGGTTACAAATGGTTTGCAAAGGCAAATATACGCATTATTTTTATATTATCAGGTATATCACATTATAATGTGATTATAGCCCTACTTGTCGCCTTATAGTATCATGGTATCTTTAAAATCATAATAAAATGTGATTTAAGCGTTATTTTTAGAAAAATACACTATCTTTGCACTATAAATCACAATATAGTGTGAATATGGATAATCAGATAAACTCATTACGGGTCACTATTGGGGAACAGATACGTCTCCGTAGAAAAGAACTTATGATTACGCAGCCTGACTTGGCAGATATTGCAGGTATCAGTATTAATACGCTATACAAAATTGAGCGTGGACAAGCAAACCCGACCATTGAGGTGCTGGGTAAGATTTTAGATGTGCTGGGACTGGAAATTACTGTGGGTGTCAAACAACTAAATCGATAAATTATGCGAAGTGCAAAAGTCTATATGAAGGGTATTGAAGCCGGAACTCTAACCGAGAACGATAATGGGAGTTATTCGTTTGAGTATGAATCGGAGTATTTTGCCAACACCTTGATGCCGGAGGTGAGCTTGACATTGCCCAAAACGGAGATAAAGTTTACGAGCGATTATCTATTTCCGTTCTTCTTTAGTTTACTATCTGAAGGAGCAAACAAAGAGGCTCAATGTCGATTACTGAAAATTGACGAGAAAGACTATTTCGGACTTCTTCTTGCCACCACTTCGCATGACACAATAGGAGCAGTAACACTAAAACCGATTGATTTATGAAACTAACACATTGCCCATCAACCCTTGCAGCAGGGTATGAAACCTATTCTCCTATTGCTCTGAAAAATCTCTTTGCAGGTAAAAAGGTATCGCACATCCTTCCTTATGATTCTCCAGAGAAGAACGAAGAGGATAATGAGAAATTTATAGAGAATATAGAACATATTTCAATTTCGGGGGTGCAAGACAAGGAGGTTTGCCTTGTTGAAAAAGGCAAGATACGCCTATCGCAAAAGGGAGAGCAAAGTACGCATATCTTGAAGCCTATTCCGTTCAGCCGTTTGCGAAGAGTGAAGGAGATTCCTGCAAACGAAAACCTGACGATGCAAATTGCTTCACAGGTTTACGGAATTGAGACGGCTGCCAATGGCTTGTGCTTTTTCCAAACCGGTGAGTCAGCTTATATCACTAAACGTTTTGATGTTGGTGTAGGAGGCGTAAAGCTGCGCAAAGAAGACTTTTCTTCGTTGGCTGGTTTGATGCCCGCAAATGGTGGAAGTAACTATAAGTATGAATACAGCTACGAAGAACTGGCCGAGCTAATACAGCGATATATCCCTGCTTGGCGCATTGAAATTGAGAAGTATTTTAAAGTTATACTTTTCAACTTTCTATTCTCAAACGGCGATGCTCATTTGAAGAATTTCTCTGTGCTCGAAACTTCAAGAGGTGATTTTCGATTGGCTCCGGCTTATGACTTGTTGAATACGCACCTGCATGTTGATGATAGTGATTTCGCTTTGAGTCGCGGTTTGTTTCGCGAGGGAGATAAATCGGAATTCTTGAAATTTAACGGTAAGGCGAATGGGCGATCTTTCAAAGAGTTTGGAAAGCGTATCGGAATCAATGAAAAACGGGTGGCTGAGATAATAATTCAATTTACTACTCGATACTCACAAATCGAACAACTTATAGAAGCCTCATTTCTATTACCCAGCACCAAGGAAACCTATTTGGCAGATTATCGTCAACGTAGAAATAGGCTCAAAGATATGAAGTGAGAATTTAGAAATTACATTCTTTTTACTAACCAAGTAGTTTTCTGCATCGTATTCTATCTGCACAGATCACTTTTCCCGAATAATATCTTCGACTCTAAACTCAAAAAACATACCTGTTTAGTGGCTCTCAAATCGGGATTTTTCTATTTCTCCGTTTGACTTGCCAAAAACTCGTCCTTTTGAAGGAGATTTCGGCGTTTTTGATGATTGTCTGCCTGATGGGTGGAGATTGCTGATTTACATTATGTCTTCTCTGTTGTAATCAATACCATTATATTAGGGATAATACATAAAGCCGAATTTTTCGCTGTATTTAAAAGTACTATTATACGGCAAGTTTATTATAGATTTATGCGCATTACAGGTGAAATGGCATCTTTTAAAAGTGCGTATTGCAGGTAGTCAATATGGATTTTTATTTGCGTATTGCAGAAAATGTCATTGATTTTGTATATGAATGAGATGATAAACATTGAATGGTATGATATTCAAACGTAAATTATATGACAAACTGCTTGTCTGGAAACAGCAAGCGACAGGTACTAAGGCGCTTTTGATAGAAGGTGCCTGACGGATAGGCAAATCCACTCTTGTGGAAGAGTTCGCAAAGAATGAATACCGGAGCTATCTTATGATAGATTTCAACAAAGTTAGTGACTCGGTTATTTCGGCCTTTAACAATTACATGAATGATCTCGACACCTTTTTCCTTATTCTTTCTTTGGAATATGGTGTGAGGCTTTATCCAAAAGAATCCATTATCATATTTGATGAGATACAACAGTTTCCGAAAGCCCGGCAAGCGATAAAGTATCTGGTCGCAGATGGACGGTTCGACTATATAGAGACGGGCTCACTAATCTCCATAAAGGAGAATGTAAATGATATTACCATTCCTTCTGAAGAAAGGACGCTACTTATGTACCCCATGGACTTTGAGGAGTTTGCTTGGGCTATGAATGAAGAGCCATTGATGGCATATATCCGCCAATGCTTTGATAAAAAGGTACCTTTGGAGCAGGGGATTCACGCCAAGGCTATGCTGTTGTTCCGCCAATACATGATTGTGTGGGGTATGCCGAAAAGCCTGTCGGCTTATCTGGAGAACAATCGGAATTTCGAAATGGCCGATATGGAAAAAAGAGACATACTGACACTGTACCGGAATGATATAAAGAAGATAAAGTCTGGCTACAGGTCGAGTGTACTAAGTATATTCGACCAGATTCCGGCTTTTCTTTCTCGTTCCGAAAGACGTGTAGTGATGAATCGCATTGAAAAGGGGGCGAGCTTTCCAAAATATCATGATACTTTCTTTTGGCTCTCCGATTCGATGATTGCCAATGAATGCTTTAACTGCTCGGACCCTAACGTGGGGCTTTCGCTGAATGAGGACAGAACATATGTGAAATGTTATATGGGGGATACGGGACTACTTATCAGTCATACATTTGATGAAAATGAGATCTCTGACGGAGAGCTTCACCGGGAAATCTTATTGGGGAAACTGTCGGTGAACGAGGATATGTTCTACGAGAACATAATTGCCCAGATGTTGGTGGCTGCCGGGCACAAACTGTACTTCTACACGCGATACAATCAAGAGAAGCATCGCAACGACATGGAAATAGATTTTATCTTGTCGAACCACAGCAAACTGAAATATAAAATATTTCCGATAGAGGTGAAATCGAATGATAAATATTCCATCCGTTCTCTTACCTGGTTCAACGAGAGTTTTCGTCAGCGTGTAGGAGAGAGCTATGTGATTCACCCTAAAAAACTGAGTGTAAAGGAAGGGGTGGTGTATCTACCTGCCTATATGACTTTCTGTTTGTAGCATATTCATTCTTATAATCACCATTTTGCACACAATCATTCCTGCTTGATTATGTGCAGAAATGGCTTATCGTTCATTTGCATATTTGCACTATTAATTGTCAGCATTTTGTGTAAAAGATACTTAAAAAAACAATGTCAGCAGTCTTGCTAACATTGCTTAATATTTGATTATGAACGATTTGTTTATTATCTCTTGTTAGTATTTGTTGCTTCTTTTTACTTTTCGCTTTCCTGTTGCGATTTTTTGGTGGGCACTAATGACTTCTTATCATGAAATGCTTTTGCTCGTCGATCATGAACCGATGACAAAGCATCATATTCTTGTTTTAATGCAAATAGTTCACCACCATCATTCTGCACAGCATCCCTAAGATTTACATAAAATTTCATGATTTCTGCCAATTCCCCACTATATGTATGGTGAGATAGCACCGATGTGAAATTCGGTGCATGGATAATAGAAAGAAATTCGTCTTTAACATTTGGCGAAAGATTGTTATATGTTTGCATCCAATTATATGTTGAGAGTGGATGTTCTTTTTCTTTAAGCCACTCAAAAAAATATCGGTAGATGATATAAGTATCGGGCATATCCAGAAGAAGATGGAAATTATCTTTATTAGAACCAAATGCTTTGTAAAAATATGATAGCCCCCTACCAATACTACCCTTTGTTGAATTTAAGATTGCTTGGATAGAACGGATGTATTTTCTGTTCCAATATTTGCCAATATAATCCCTGCTATGGCTGAATTCTCCTGAAAGGGGATGATATTTCATTGGGAATGAGTAAATGTTTATTTTTAGCTCATCGCATAATTTTACATTAATTTCCAAACGGTCATATAAATCATCTGGTCTGTCGTTAAAATTATACAATAGATAGTTTGAAAAGTTTTTGATACCATATTTGGCACTCCACCTGATGGCTTGCAAATAGTCTTCCTTGACAGATAATGAGTCAAAAGCAATTCTTAATGGATATATCGCAATCTTTGATAGTAATTCAGCCTTTTGTTCTGTGAATAATCTAGCATCCACTCCTTGATTAAAATCTACGATGCGTTGTTGGGGACGTTTTTTGCTATGATAATGAGCATAAATTTCTGCTATATCTTGATATGCCAGTATTGCATTTTCTTTGGTACTTGTACCAAGTGACAGCAAATCTTTATCATATAATATAGAATACACTCTGTAGGATAAGTCCTTGTCTTTGATTGAGGATAAAAACAAAACATATTCTCGTTGAGCTTTTCTTAAATATGCTCTTTCATTTATTCCCTCTTCTTTAAGATTATTTATTGCTAATTCAAGTTGGTTTGGTTGTTTAAAAGTTGCACCAACGCCAAATCCAGCTTTGATTATATCCTCTATAATCTCTTTAAATTTATCTGACGCAAGAACATTGTTGTCCATAAGTAATAAGCTCCTTTGCTCGCCGTACATTGACTTAACTCTGTTCACCCGTTCGGAGATTGGTATAAAACTTTGATAAACAGGTTCTATCTTCGGAACAGCGCAAAAAGCGCAATGGCGAACACATCCTTTGGTCATGGAACCATAATATGCGTTTGCCATATCGTATTTATAATCAATCTCCTCAAGAATTGAATAGTCAAGTGGCAATGTGTCAATGATAATTGCATTATCATTGTCTATTATGCCTGGTTTATTTAATAAACCGACATAGGGTTTGATATTGGTTGCTGCCTCCAATTCTTTAGGTTGGAGTGTAGCAAGTACACCTCCTACCATGATTCGTCCATTCGATTTTATGAGATCTTTAACTTGAATGATGGTTTTGACTGTTATATCAAAATAGAACGTAAACAATGTCGTAACCCCTATCCAATCCCATTCTTTCTCTTCTTCCCGAAGATAATATTTCTTCCATATATAATCCTTGAAGTGATTCAGCCAATCGTATGCTAAACCACTATATTCTGCATTTTTATCAATTCCTATAGCTTCTAAATGCAAAGACTTTCGTGTTTTTATGAAAGCTCTTATATTGTTGTGCTTGCTTTTCCAATTTATATCAGGTGCGACTTGACTTAATTTGATAATACATTTATCTACCGCACGTTCAAGAATAAAATCTTTGATATCCCCTTTGTAAAAGACTACATAGTCTCCCAATGATTTGAAATATGTTGCCAACTTCATTAATCCTATAGGTGGAAATTTATTCTTATAGTTTGGCTCAACAAGCAGAATATTTCTTTTCATGCTTATTTAAGAATCTTGTTTTTAAGATTTTTTTTAATTCTATCCTTGGTTGCTTGTGGCAAATCCACAGCATTAATAACAGAATAGAATTGTTTAATTAATTTGCGTTCCACAGAGCTAAGGTTTATGTAAACATCCAATTCCGACTTTGGTTTTTGAGGTATACTCTCACCATTAGAGTGGTTATCTACATTAGCTCCATTAACTAGAGATTGATTGTTCTGTCCGGATTCTTTTCCAATCATAGCCGTGGAAGCTGGATTGTCTAGTTTTGACTTGAAGATTTCTACGTTAAGAGCTTGAATTTGCAAATCCTTTTTTACAACATCGCTTTTTTGATTATAGGTCTTGATCGTTGACTTGTTTACACTACGTACAACATCCTCTGCGGCGTTCCATGATTGGGTTTCATTAAAGAATTCCGCATAGGCTTTCGACTTTACTTCCGCCTTTTCTCTATCGTCCTTACATTTTTTGATTTTATCCCTTAATGCCGCCTTTTCGCTAGCATCTTCTTCTTGTTTTACGCGAAGTGTAAGAGCTGCGATTTGGACATTGGCTTCTGCAATCTTATCAACAACTTCACTTCTGAATTTGCTTGTTTTATTATACAAAGTGTATAACTCCTTGAAAAACTTTTTTAGAATAATTTCAAATCTTAGTTTTGTATCATTTTGTTTAATACCATCACGTGATGCTGTTGGTAGTAGATTAGTATTTACTAAGTGTATCTCTCCAATAAAATATGCTTGAGAAACAGGACTTGGATATGAGGCAGACAACAATGTACTTGGTCCAATTTGGTAATTACAATGACGTGCTCTGATAAATGAGACGGGGATATCATTCATTTGTTTTGCCTCTTCATTCATCGCATACCAACCCCATGCATATTCCTCCTGAGTTTTGTTGTCAATCAATGTAAAGCATTTCATGCTTCCGAATTTAAAAGATTCAATTTCAGAAGCATATTTCTTCTCTACAGGGATGTTGTTTACGCTAATTTTATAGATCCATAGAAACTTGAAACGTTCTTTGTATTCGCTATTTGTACCCAATTCTAATGAGGGTTTCAAGAGGTTATCCTTAAAATCTAACGAATAATCAACGGGCACAATCTGTGCAATATACTCAATGACTTTTTCCTTATCTAATAGGATTTCATTGTTAACATTTACTAAGGTGACACGGCAATAATGCTCTGCTGAATCTTCTTGTTCGGTGGGCAGCAAATGCGTAACTTCGTCTATAATTTCTTCAGTAGTGGGGTCTAAGTCTGGATCATTGCATATTTCACGAGCCTTTTTTACATCCCAAACAAGAGTGGACTTTATACACTCTCCATACGCAGTTGTTTCATATTTTATTTGGTCACAATAGTTAGCCCCATTTAATCTCCCAATGCCATATTGGCCTGCACGACCCACTTTCTTAGATGAAGCTACATCTACAAGACGTGGTGCAATCTCGTCTTTGGCTATACCTATTCCTTTATCTTCGATGACTATAGTTTTATTGAAATTGTCAATTTCGACTACGATAGTAGTTTTCTTTCTGTCATGCAACAAATCCATACTCAAAGCGTCTTCTATGGCATCGCATGCATTTTGGATATATTCCCGATAAACCACCATAGGATTTTCATAGAGATCACCCATGTATTGACGCATTTGAGATTTACCAATTCTACTTTTATAATTCTCCATTTAGTTATTGGATTTGAATGTTGGATATGGAAACTTAATACTAACCAACGAACGCAAAGCAGGATTACTAATGATATATTCTCCCGGAGCCAATCTTGTCATCATGTTCTTATATATATTACCGAAGAAATGATAATCAGGCTTAGTAACTTCAACGAAATTGGTTCTGCCATAGGCCGAGTTAGCACAATTTCCCTTTACTCTATCATGAATAGCACTACGGAACTGTTCTACCGAGAATAAAACAATTCCCAGTGCACGTCCGCGCTCTGCGACGTCAAGCAAATGGCGTAAAATGGGAGAGGTCTTAGGCACATCTGTTGAAGCATATTTATTCAACTCATCAACAAATATGACTATTTGATCTGGAGTGTTTTCGTCCTTAGCACTCATGCGTTCAACCACTTGTTGGATAACATCTCCAAATACAAATCCTTGTATAGAAGGATCTAACTGTGCTATGTCAATGACCTTTACATCATTGGTTTTCATATTATCAAAAAGGTGAGATGTTAAATTGCTTGTGTCATCTTTGTCGTGACCTTTATCTCCGAATAGATCCTCGGTATGGAACTTTTTAACAATTCGCGCGAATTTTTTCCATGAGGCTAATGCAATGTTAGTACTTTGCACGGCGGAACCACCGTTAGTAATTTCTCCTAATGCATTATAAAACTCTTGCCAAGTTTTAACGGAATTACCAAAAGGATGTCCATAATCAAGGATATGGCTAATAATGCTTTCAATAGTTCCTGACGGATCAGGTTCATTAGCAAATAGATATTGAAGTTTGTCTCTGCAACTCTCAAAATCATAAAAATAGCGACAAGCGTTTTTGTCTAAAAATTGCCGATTTAAATCATCAATGTTTGCGTTAGATTGGGTGTCCTTTCGAGTAGGATTATTACCAAAAGGATAATAATAATACACCTGCTCGAATGGTTTATACGTAAGATGAAGTTCTTGGGTATAGATGTCTTTTTGTTCTTGCGTCAGTCTCTCATTTGGTATATCTAAAGTAAGCAAATCTCGACCTTTTACATTGAATATAAGGTATGCTATTTTTCGTGGTTTAGACTCTTCATCGCTTGTTTCGGTTGTCTCTTTCCATAGCTTCATATACTTTTGCTGTAAAGCATTAAGCAAAAACATTGTATATGATGTCTTGCACGCTAAACCTGATATACCCGAAACATTAAGATGCGCTCCATCAGGGCCAATCAAGAATTTGTCATTGATTTCCACTTTTACTCGATTGCCATACATTTCCATGTAGCCACAAGTTAAAGGGTTTTTTACATCGTTCAAACCTAACGCTTCACGAATACCGTCTGTAGTACACAAGTGAACAGGACTGTCATGTAGTACTGGAGTATATTTATTGTCAGTATTGTGTACTACTTTGGCTTTCACATAACTAAAAGACAATCTATTAGTATTGCCTACTTGAAATAATTCGGAAGTGGAAGCATCTGCTATAGTTCCGAATTCAGAAGATATGTAACTTGCGAAATGGCTTGAGGAATCAGTAACGTGATTAATTTCTTCAACTATTGCATATGTAATTGAAGAATTTGGATTTTCAACCATTACGACATCAAATGGGCTCAGATAGTCATTATTAGAATCCATCCAGAAATAGAAATAGTCAATAGTTGACGGATTCTTTTCTGTGGCTGACACTTTTCCGATTGTTCTGCCTTTTTTACTCATTGTTAAATAATTTTAATTATCAGTTTCTCGTCAATGAAGTTTGACTTGCAAAATGTCTCTGTTATGTAAATAGGATAAAGATGGTTAGCCCATCGTGCATCTTTTCCATAACAAACTGGATACGCTTCATTGATGAAGTGTGCAGATATTGAATCTATTACGTGAGATTGTTTTAGTTGGTCTCCTTCCATAAACATTTCCACTTTGATAATATCTGCATAATTATTAGAACGATTAATTGTATTGCGCAATCTAATATACCAAACACAATAACTTTTTCCTTCGTGTATATATCGATACGCTTTTGTTCTATGTTCGGGTTTTAGTTCTGCGATGATTGTTCCAATGTGAGATTCTGTCCGGCTCAACAGTTCAGGATTAAACATTTTTGAAACGCCAATTACATCTCTGAAATTTTGATTAAACTTTGCGCTCGCAAGATTTTTGTCGGGGCGATTTGTAAAACATCTTCTGTATTCGATTGAGCCGTCTTTGATTAACATGGCATCATCATTTGATACCAAATCATTTAAAACCAGATCTTCAACCAATAAACGCTCTTGGTCGAGCATCTCATTCTGGATCTTAGCGATAGCCAACCTTAAATATTTATTTCTACCCATCTCGGACTGAGTATCATAAGTATCGCCATAAGGAATAATCTCAGAGAACTCTATTTTGAACTTTTTATAAAACAAAGATTCTCGGACTCTTTTGTTAATCTCCTCACATTGTTTGCGGAAGAAGTGTGCTCCTTGTCGCTTTATATCATATTGGATAGGAACAGCTAAAACTAATGTTTTCTTGACTTTTCCAATTTTAATATTTCTTCCTTCTCTACCGCAATAACCAACAATAATTTGTCCAACTGCTAGAGGATAAACTACACCACCAATAGCAATATCACCAACCTTATATACATGTCGAGTACCATCAAGAAAATATTTAAAAAGACTTTTGTTTTTCTTTTTCTTGATTAGATCTGGTTCTATTCTTTTTTGAGACTCTTTGAAAGGTTTTGTTTCTGCATAAATTAAGTTTTTGTCTTTAATAGGGATATCACTAACGCGATCGTCAAATTCTCCGAATGTATCAAATTCGGTATCATTAATGAATCTTTTTTGGCTATCGTATGTTTTTACTTGGCCATCAGATGTGTCGATAATATAATCTAAAACCAGTCCCATATCAAGATTTTGTTGAATGCAATAGCTCTCTTTAGTCAATTTCTAATAGACTTGCTATCTTAGCAATAGTATGTAAATCAGGCTGCACCTTATTGGAACACCATTTTGAAACAGTTGCAGGGTTAACGCATAATTGCTCTGCTAGCCATTTACTTGTTTTTCCATTTTCACATAGTGCGACCTTTACTCGATTCAAGTTCTCTTTTGAAGCCATACAGTTGATCTTTTGGACAAAGTTAATGACTTTTCGTGAGAATAAAGAATAATATGTTAATAAATTGTCGGTTAATTACAAATTAGATTGTTTTAAGCTTACTATCTATTCTATGAATCAGTAGTTTAACATGATTTCAAAAGGGAAAAAGAAATTAAATACTATGTTTCAACCTCTTTTTCCCTGTATTGTTTTTTATGTGAATGTTGCCTTACTTCAGAGCCACATTATATAGTGCACAGTTATCGTTAAGATGGTTAGGGTACACTATCTGTTATATGAAAATAGTAGGTTTATTATAAATTGCTTGTAATCAAGCTGAAAAGAAGAGGTAACAAAATAATAGGTAACGAGTTGGTAGCTGTGCAAGACTCTTTGCGTTTCTTCGCTCTGCTCTGATAAGTTGGTACGAATATACGAATTTGGACTAAAAATAGGAAATAAATGCGGTGTTTTTTTATTGGGGGGATTTTTGAGGGTGGACGGATGGACGGGAAATGAAAGGGGTGCAAAAAGAGGATTGCACAGTGCATTTTTATGAGATTGTAAATTGTTGATATTCAGGGTGTGGATTGTCTTAAAAAGGGGGTGGATGTGAGGTTTTACGGGTGGAGATATGGCTGTTCGGAAGAAATGTATTATCTTCGTGGAAACCAAAGATAAATATATGCTGCGCTGATATGAAAACGAATAAGGCTGAAATATATAAAAATGCGTTCCGGCTGTTCTTACAGGACAATTACGAGAAGGTGACGGTGGTAAAACTGGAGAAAGCTATCGGACTGTCGTGCCGGGGTATCTATCATCATACGAAGGATAAACTGGGACTGTTCAAGGCGGTTGTAGATACCTATATCTTTGAACCGCACAAGGTGGAAAACAAGTTCGTGTTTGCGGAAGATATTTCATTACGGGACTTCCTGCAAACCTATATCGAAGGGGTGGAAAGGACAATGGATTATCTAAGCAATGAACTGGGAGTAGATAGAAAGGAATGTGCCAAATGCTATTTTCAGTTCTTGTTCCAAGCGTACAAGTATTATCCGAACTTTGTGGAAAAAATGGATGCTATCTTTGAGAAAGACCAACAGATGTGGCGAAAGATAATTGATAAGGCAATCGCTTCGGGGGAAATCAGAAATGATATTGCCACGGAAGAGGTCGTCGATATGTTCCGAATGGCACATCTGGGAATGTCATACGTGCTGGCTTTTACCACGGGACTTGATACTGAACGACTGAAACGGCAATTTGACGCTGTATATAAACTGCTGAAATGATTCTTTTGAACGGAAATTGAATATCATTCAATCTTTTATGTGATATGTGAAGCACCTTTCGGGGTGCTTTTTTTGTGTCTGCACGAAATAAAATACAGCAAATACTGTGTTTTCTGAAAGTTTGTGCTATATTTGGAAAAACAATAATGATGAAATAACATGAAACTTAAAATAATATTGATGATGGGATTACTGAGTTTAGGGTTAAATACCAATGCACAACAATACAATTACGGTGAAATAGAAAAGAAGGACTTCCTATACCATTTTATAGGAGATTCTGATTCATTGGGCTTGATTGATAAGAAGTATGTGGACGCATGGTGGAGCGTTTTGGATTCTGCTTCGATAATCCCTTTAACCCGAAAGGAAACACGAGACATTATTAAAGCCTTTAAAAGCGGAGCGTTTGATGATGCAAGTGTGATAAAACATGATGATGTTAAAAATGAAGCCGGGGAAATAATAGAATATGGTATGATAGAAAGCATATCAGTGCAAGCAGATCTTCCTCCAAAGACTTACTACATATTTGTTGGAAAAACCAAAGAACTTCCTTATAAGAATGGTCATTTTTACATGACAGACGTTACAAGTGTTTCACTCTCTAATAAATGGAAAAAGAAAGTGGATGCCATTATTAAGAAATATTGCTCTAATGAGTAGTTATCGAAAAAGAATGGATAGGAAGCGAAAAAGAATATATGAGGTGACGGGGTATCTTTGTCGCCATTGGAATATAAAATATATGAACCATGAAAACACTGATTATCGCTATGGGAATATTGAGTTTGTTTTCTTCCTGTACTGGTAGAAAGGTGAAGCTGACAGAGGAAGATAAGTCTGTTCAGAATGGGTATGAGGTAGAGGAAAATAAGTCTTGCCTTGATCATGATACGTTATCCGGTAATATGTTCAGTTCCAATAAAGGCAACGATACTATCGGGGGGTGTCCTGAAAGATTTAATATTGCGGCTTTTGAACGGCATAAGAAAGATATTGTTGATAAGTGTTATGAGGAATATCGTGAAATATTAAATGATGATACACTAAGAGAGTATGGTAAATATATGAGTGAAGATGATGTAGAATACTCTATATTTAGAATATCATAAAGACTCTTATTTATGTTATCAAAAAAGATACTATAAGAATGGTAACATAAAATCAAGAGGGATTCAAATAATAGGTGGTGATATGTACACGGGGATTTCCCGTTACTATTCCATAGATGGCAAATTGCAAGAAGAAGTAAATGAAGACGAGGGGTATCTTTTTACTTTTGAACAACTGATGCATTGTTTGGAAGAGAAAGGCATCTATTCTCCCAAAGGCGTAAAACTACTTATGAGGGATTTTTCTTGGAATGGTCAAATAAGCAAGCATACAATCGGAGATTCAGTTGTATATGTAGTAACATATACACCGGATGGCGGGACAAAATCTCAATTAGTGATAAGCGGTAAAGATGGTTCTATCATAAATGAATACCAATGTGTCATTGTAGATAATTAAACGTAATAACATGATTATACAGGAAATAAAAACAGCTTTTGTCGATATGCCTTATCCGGGTACGGAGTATATAACGAACGACTTGGAAGGGAATGATCTGGAACGAAAGCAGATACGGGAAGGGTTCAGCCGTTATGAGAACTGGCAGGATGTGCCCCGTGAATTGCTCGTGCAAGAACGGGATGCGTTGCCTTTATTTGAGCCACAGGGGTTCAGGTTCTACCTTCCGGCGTATATGTTGTTCGCACTGGAAGATTATGAGAGTGCGGACATGATACCCGAAAGCATTGTTCATTCGCTGACATTACCGGATGCCGGAACAGAACTATACGAGTTTGTACGGGAAAGGCTGGTGCTGTTCAGTGAGGAACAGAGAAAGGCTGTACTACACTTTTTGGAATATCTGGAACGATGCCATGCGGAAGATTTTACGGATATATGTGTGGGCGATTGGTGTTCGGCTACTCCACGCAGGGCGATTGAAAGATGGTGCAGACTTGTTACTGACGAAATATAAAATATATGAACCATGAAAATACTGTTTATCGTTATGGGAATATTGAGTTTGTTTAGTTCCTGCTCCGGCAAAAAGGAGAAGCAACAGGAGAAGGAAAAGTTATATTCGTGGTATCCGAGTGAAAGCGCACCTTATCTTTATCCTACGACTATCCATGTAGGGTATTTCGGTATGCCGGACAAAAGTACGGTTTATATACCGAGTAAATCATTTGTTGGCAATGTGTGGGGAGTGGGACAATCACTGCACGTTGTGGGTGAAGAATATAAACCTTTACCGGAAGCAATAGAGATCGTATGGTTGTCATTTACTGAAAACAAATTTTATTTTGTTTCGGAGTGGTTGCCAAAAAACAGATTACAATCGTTATTTGACACGGTTTGGATGAATGTACGGAAAATTGAACAGCGATATGACGGACTTGTTGTTGGCATGGCTCCCTATGGAATGATACAAATATGGGCGGTTGGTGACGGAAGAGTTACAGAAGTTTGTTGTCTGCATGGGGCGGAAGTTTCAGTGCCTATGTCAGAGTTTGTACCAAAAGCTATTATTAGTCAAGATGAATATGTTCAGAGAGCATTAAAAAGTGAACCCAAAGTATATGAGAACTTAAAGAAAAATGGTTTGCCTGACAGTTTGTTGTTTGAAAATTACCGTAAACGTTTTAATTATCATATAGTTCCTGAAATAGAAATGGAAGATGTGGATTTGACACAAATTGCAGTACATTATTTCAACGGAGAATATGATGTGATTTTATGGGAAAGACTGAAAGAGAATCTATATTCTTTACAGGCTCGTCCCCGTAATATCTATATAAGTTGGACGGCAGGTAAGGATCAATATGAAGTTAGATTCGTATTTGATGAGCAAATGATTCTTTCTGCTTTTGAAAAGGTGTTCGGCAGTGATTATCCGCAAAGGGATGATTTTGATGTTGTGGAGCTTTACGAAAAGTTGTATGGTGAAGGAAAGTTGCCGAAAGGTGATTTTACCATTCATATTGATAATGAAGGAAATCCCACCGGAGTAAGTCTGAAAACAGAGAAAGGGGAAATGAGTGTACCAACTGATAAAATGCAAATCTTAGTTATCAAAAATGATAAATTGATTTATGAAAGTAGTAATTATAACGAAAGCGATTGGTGGGGGTATTAAAAAATTATATGGATATGGAAACAACATCAACATTAAGCCAAGAACTGCTGCGGGCGGTGACGGCAGAACCGGAGATTGCGGAGAAGGTGCAAGCTCTGGTGGAAACAATGGAAGGAATGATACGAAGCAAGCAGGATGCTGGGGAATTTACCGGGCTGGAACAGCTTGCCGAGGACGGACGGGTAATGCGGTTCGTGGCAGATACGCTGAACAAGCTACCGGAAGCGGTGACGTACAGCGACAAGGGTTTCGAGGCGTATGTGATGCTGGTTGCCTTGTCACGGGAAGATGCGGCACTGCGGTATGTGTTCCGGTTATCGAGTTGGTATATCAACTACGGGTGCAACAGGGAACTGCTGTACTTGTGCCGGATATTGCATCTCTATCCCGAACGGGGGTATCTGAACGGGGTGTATAACCGACTGGCGCAGTATGTGCAGCAAATGAAACGGAAGCGTCCGCACTGCACCAAGAGCGAGGAATTGCCGAAAGGTGCAACGGAACTGGAAATACCTATTGCCCGCGCAAAGGTAAAGGAAATGACGGGTGAAGAGTTGTTGCAGGCAGAGGTGTATCTGGGAATGGTGAAGAATAAAAGGCTCGTGGAGAAGGTTACGAAGCACTGCATGAAGGCAAAGAATACGGGACATCTGGCTGACCTTTGCGGGTACAGCCTAAGCACTTTCCGGCGGCTGTTCCGTGAAGAGTTCCGTACTACTCCCCACGAATGGCTGAAAGGACTGCGGAAAGACAAGGTGAAGAACCTGCTCACACAAACAGACTTGCCACTGGTGGAAGTGGCAGAGGTGTGCGGGTTTGTGTCGCAATCGTACCTGACGGAGTTCTGCCAGATGAATTTCGGGGCAAGTCCGGGTGAGATACGGAAAAATTGATAATGAAAGATTAATGATAAGTTACAATGAATATAAAAACACTTCTTTCCCATTTTATGAAAAGCAAAAAAGTTGAAATAAGCGAGCTAAGGGCGGTTATAGAGCAAAGCGGTAACAGTCATTTGCCTTTGTCCTGCCGTGTGGAACTGTTACAGTCCATCGGTAACGTGGAGATAGTGAACAAAGTGTTTGCGGAGTGCTGCAAGAAGGTATATCCTCTTTGGGGAAATGAGATTGAAGATACCTTGTTGCGGAAACTGCTGTGTTCGGCGGACGAATATCTTTACCACAGGAAAGGGAAAGCGGATGCCTTAGTCGAAGAAGCGAATAGACTACGTAACTATGTAGAGGGGCAATCCTGTACGGAAAATATGGCAGGATGGGCGGTAATCTCACTTTGTTATTCGATAGCGGATCATGCCGCCGCTATGCTGGATATTGATGAATACGAGGGAGAAGATGATGGTGCGTTTGACTACGAGGTATGGAATACGGACTTTTTTGCTTCGATGGCTTTTGCCGGGGGAAATCCTTTTGTGGATGAAGGGGATGCGGGAAAAAGGCGGGAGTTCTGGAACTGGTATCTTAATACAGTAGAAACGCTGTGCCGTAAATCAGATGCACCGCTGATCCGAATAGATGCCCCAAAGAAAAAAGAGGTGGAACAGAACACTATTCCACAACGGACACAGACTTATCAGACACCTGCGATATTATCTAAAATTCAAGAAGTCATAAATAATACATTAGAGTTAAATATTGAGCAATGTAATGCTGAATGGGACAAAATAGTGCTATTAGGGTGCTGTATGTCCACGGGAATTAATCTTGAAGGCTATAAGACTAAGGGAAATCAGAAATACAGTACAAAAGTGTCTTTACAGTCACATTATATATTAGATGATGTTAAAAAGGAAATGTACAATCAGGCAAAAGTGGAAGGTGCATGGTTCTATTGCATTATTGAGCTAAATCCTGACTTGACGTATTCTATTCGATTTGTCTATGACGATAAAAGCCAGATTCCACAAGACCACTTAGTAGATTCAGATGATTTTGTTGCTGAATTTAAGAAGTACCCACGTGCCAAAGAATATACTCCATTATGGTGGTAAGAGATATTGGGAAAGAAAGCGAAGTATTTGAAAAATACTATTATTGTGGAGCAATTAGCTATTCCACAGCGAACACAGACTTACCAAACACCTGCGATACAAGAGAAGATTCGGCAAGTTATAGAAAATTCGATGAAAGTATATAATGAAAATTATACAGGAATGTGGGATAAAATCATTATTAAAGCAGAAGGAATTGATTCTATTACTACAAATAATCATTTCATATTAAAAGGAACAACAACCAAATTTCCCGCATCTTGGAAAAATTTCGATTTAATGGAAGAAATAAAAGATGAAATGTATTCACAGGCTGACTTTGAGGGAGCATGGCTTACATGTACAATAGAACTAATGCCTAATAAAACATTTACTGTTTGTTTCAATTATGACGAAATGCTTGATAACAAAACACCTGATAACTTTAGCCATGAGTTTAAAAACTATCCACGTGCCAAAGAATATACTCCGGTATGGTGGCAAGGGATATTGGGAAAGAAAGCGAAGTATTTAGAGTAACTATATCTGTAAAATCAAGTGTATGGCAAAGAAAGTAAAATGTACGACGGGCGATGTGTTCGCTATTCCGGTGTCCGAAACGGAGTTTATATTCGGAAGGGTGCTGTTTGATGTTACGAAACAGTATATTAAGATTGTGCCGGAAGAAGAAAGAGAATTTAATTATCTGGGATTCTTCAATAAGAGTGTGCTGGTTGAAATGTTCTTGGGTGTGTACACTTCGGTGGAAGATGTGGACTTTGAGAAGAAAGCTGTTACCGGGACATTCGTATTTAAGGATTTTCTTAGTGAATACAAGGGAATGATAGTTGGTAAAAGAGAGGTTAATCCCATTGAAGTGAGTTTCCCGGAAACATTGGGAAGCCGGAATATGGATTATTACCTGACATTGGGAGAACTGGCGTTCCCCATAGATATAACAGAACAGATTTACTATGATGAAATAAAAGTGATGCCATCTACCGGATATGGTTACTATGAGGTTGTTGTTGCCACATTAGATTTTTCCGGGCGGGACGATTTAATTAAAGAGGATGCCAAAATGGATAATTATTTTAGAGATTCTGATTTGCGCTCTTTGCCAGATGTACGTAAACGTATATGGAAACTTGCCGGAGAAGATATGAACAAGGATTATTACGAACTGGCGAAAGAGAAAGGGTTTGACTTGGCACGATTGTATGTGTAAATTACGGTAAAACAGCCTCTTTTGTGCGATTTGAGCGATTATCGAAAAAGAATGGACGGGAAACGAAAAAAGTAATATCCGGATTGCCAGTAACTTTGCAGCCGTTTTTAGAAACCTAAAAAGGATTGCATGGATAAATTTTTTGATTCGATGTTACAGGAGATTGACCGCTATACGGGGACGGTCAATCTGGAAGGGGAAAACATTATTCCGGGATGCCGTGAAATGACAAAGTTCCTGAAAGAAAAGATGGCTGAACTGAAAGACTTCGCACTGTCACACAAGTTTAAGGATGACGCAGAGGAAATCCGATTTTTTAAGTACCAAAAGCCGCTGATACTCGGACGGCTGCTCTATTTCTACAAGCTATACCAGATCGAGAGCAACCGACCGCCAAGCCATGAGCTTGCCGCAGGGTATTATCAGGGCGAGATAGAGAAGATGAAAGCAGCCTTTGAGAACAGCCTGTCATTCTTCCAGTATTACCGCAGCGGGGCTACGTACCGGGACAACTTCTACTTCAAACGGGGACAAACGGAGATAAGCCCGGAAACGGACACGTTCATCTTCGAGCCGGAAGCGGAGCTATCCACCGGATATGACCGACTGGTCGCCCGGCTGATTGCGGTGGAACTGCTGTTAGCTTTCCTGACAAGGCGGATGCGTGAGCCTGCGGACGGCGAGCCGCTATCGGGAAAGAAACTGTACTGGACGGACAAGAAAGCGGCGGCGGGGGAACTGATATACGGCATCCATGCGGTGGGAAGCGTGGATAACGGGAAAGCGGACATTATCGACATCGTGACGGCATTTGAACGGACGTTCCATATTGATCTGGGCGACGTGTACCACACGTTTATCGCCATGCGTAACCGGAAGAACAGCCGGACGGTGTATCTTGACCAGATGATCGAGCAACTGCTAAAACGGATGGACGAAACGGACAACTAACTTTCTGAAAACCATTTACGGGATTACCAAGTTCATAGCAAGCTGCCAAATTCTCCCTTTATCATACCCTAACCAGTGACAAGCGGCTTGCAGCCGCCGGAAGAACCGAAGAAAAGGCTCTCCGGCGGCTTTTTTCGTGCCGGAAAAAATCTTTGGCAAGGTGGTACGGACGTGAAAAGAAAAACAATCGAATAGGCGGACATTTGCGACCATAATTTTAAAAATCAACAGATTATGGAAGTAATAACAATCGAAAGCAAAGCGTTTGCCGCCCTCGTAGAGAAGATAGACGGGATAGCGGCATACGTGGAAGCGTCCCGGCAAAGGGAACAGGACGGACAACAGGGACAGGAAGAGAAGAACAGCCGGACGACGGGCAAGTGGATGACGGGCAGCGAGGTGTGCGAATATCTTGAAATCAGCCCCCGCACCTTGCAACGCTACCGCACGAACCGGATTATCGCCTTCTCCATCTGCGGGAAGAAAATCCGCTACCGCCGCACGGACGTGGAGCAGTTCCGGGAACGGTGGATGCGGGAAACGCCCGACAAGCAGATCGACCGGATGGTCGAAGCACACCCTTTGCATGAACGTAAATATAAGCTGTATGGTAAGAAAAGAGGAAATACTGGCAAGGACGAGTAACGGGCTGGACGTGTTCCGCCACTACCTGCCCGTGAAGTGGCGGGTAGGCAGGAATTTCCTGAACCCGCTGTACGAGGACAGCAAGGCTTCGTGCAACGTGTACTATGACCGCCGTAGCGGGACGTACAGGATGAAGGACTTCGGGAACGGGGACTTTTCGGGCGACTGTTTCTTTATCGTAGCGAAAATCAAGGGGCTGGACTGCAAGAACGCCGCCGACTTCGTGGAGATACTGGAAACGATAGACCGTGAGCTGTGTCTGGGTATCAGCGAGGATGTGCCGCCGGAAACGGTACGGGAACGGCAGGCTGCCATGCGGGTTGTTCCCGTGGCGGAAGGAAACAGAGCGGCAGGGACGGCTAAGAGGGACGGAACGGATGAACGGGCGGCAGAGCCGGAACATAAGCCACGTCCGTACCGGACGGTGCAGCAGCCGTTCACGGAAAAGGAACTGGAATATTGGGCTGGGTACGGGATAACGGAAGCGGTGCTGAACCGTTACGGGGTGCAGTCGCTGAAGGAATACCGGAGCGAAACGAAAGACGGGAAAGAGTTTGGTTTCACGTCCACAGCCATAGAGCCGATGTTCGGGTATGCGGGGAAATGGGGCGTGAAGGTGTACCGCCCGAAATCGGAAGTACGGTTCGTGTACGGCGGTCACACGGGGGACAACTATTGCTTCGGGCTGGAAGAGTTGCCGCCCAAAGGCGACACGCTGTTCCTGACGGGCGGGGAAAAGGACGTGCTGACGCTGGCGGCGCACGGGTTCCATGCGATCTGTTTCAATTCGGAAACATCGGTGATACCTGCAAAGATCATCCGGAAGTTAGTGTATCGGTTCAAGCATATCGTTCTGCTGTATGATGTGGATAAGATAGGGCTGGAAAGCTCCGAGAAGCACCGACAGCAGCTAACGGAGTACGGGGTGAAACGGCTGGTGCTGCCGCTGACGGGTGAAAAGACGGACAAGGACGTATCGGACTACTTCAAGGCGGGACGGACACGGGACGAGTTCGTGAAGCTGTTCCTTAAAATGCTGGACAGCCTGTACGGTGATACGATGGCGGTATTGAAATCCTGCGAGATAGACTACGACCACCCGCCACAGCAGGCGGTCGCCATCGTGACCGCCGGGGACGTGCCGCTGGGTTCGGAAGAGAACATTCTCTGCATCACGGGCGGGGAAGGCACGGGAAAGAGTAATTATACGGCTGCGCTGGTCGCCGGGGCGATTCAGGAGAAGGAAACGGATGCGGACTTGCTGGGCGTTCGGGTAGAGCCGAACCGGAAAGGGCGTGCGGTGCTACTCTATGATACGGAGCAGAGCGAGCAACAACTGTACAAGAACACGGGGCGGCTGCTGCGGCGTGCCGGACGGGAGAAGATGCCGGAGTTCCTGCACGTGTATTGCCTGACGGGAATGTCACGGAGCGAGCGGCTGACGGCTATCATGCAGAGCATGGATAAATATCATTACCTGCACGGGGGGATTCATTTAGTGGTAATCGACGGGGTGGCGGACTTGATACGCTGTGCCAATGACGAGGGGGAAAGCGTGGCGTTGATTGACGAGATTTACCGACTGGCGGGGATTTACCGCACGTGCATCGCCGCCGTGGTGCATTTCGTCCCGAACGGGTTGAAGTTAAGGGGACACTTGGGCAGCGAGTTGCAGCGCAAGTCGGCGGCTATCCTCTCGATAGAGAAGGACGAGAACCCGGAAATCTCGGTCGTGAAGGCGTTGAAAGTGCGTGACGGCAGCCCGCTGGATATTCCGATTATGCAATTCCGTTGGGACAAGCAGATGGGAATGCCCGTGTACGTGGGCGAAAAGCCCCGTGCGGAGAAGGAGAAGCGCAAGAAGAAGGAACTGGCGGAAATGGCACGGGAAGCGTTCACCCGGCAGGAGAAATACGGCTACATCGAACTGTGCGAACTGATACAGGAAATGCTGGAAGTGAAGGAACGGACGGCAAAAGGATATATCCGCTATATGCGTGAGAAGGAAATCGTCGAAAAGGAAGGAGATTACTATGTACACGGACAGGGAAGAGTTTGAGGGCTGGATGCAGCGGATCATGCAGCGGTTCGACACGACCGAAAAGCTGCTGGAAAGGGTGCTGAAAAAGAACAGCCAACTGGACGGTGAAGAGGTGCTGGATAATCAGGACTTGTGCCTGCTGCTGAAAGTCGGCATACGGACGTTGCAACGATACCGGGCTATGGGGCTGCTGCCCTACTTCACGATCAGCGGGAAGGTGTTCTACCGGGCGAAGGACGTGCATGAGTTTATCCGCAACCGATTCGATGCGGTGACGGAGAGAAAGCGTAAGTGAAAAGTGAACGGTTGCCCCGCTTTGTCATTAGATAAGGCGGGGCTATTCTTTTGTAGTTCGGCAGGTTTGCACTATATTTGCAGATGAAAATATGAAAGTTCATTGCCCGGCTTGAACGCAAGCGGGTTTTGATTATATAGATTGTACGTTCGCTAAACGTCTTGAGGTAGGAAACTGGTAATTTTTGACAAATCAGACGAATGGCGCAATGCACATGCTGTATGTATATACGGCGTGAGCTTGCCTATTCGATTTGTCGGGTATACCAGTGCCTCTACTTCGGAATAGTGTGAGTTCACGCTGTTTTTTATGGCGACTGGCGGGCATAACCGATAAAAAGAAAAGTATTATGAAACAGATTACTTTGTATGTGTACCAAACGATTGACGGGTGCGCCGCCCGTGCCGACAAACAGGTGGACGATGCTGTTCTGAAAGCCGATTGCCTGCTCTTGGATGAAGAAACTTATCTGGATGTATTTATGAATCACCTCGGCTGGCCGCTGACGGAAAAAGAAACTTTTGTAGTGGCGCAAGCCGATTGTAACCTGACGGAGAAAGAAGGGGTGCGATTCATCACGGGGGATGCCGTGGCGGAACTCTCACGGATGAAAGCTGCGGGTGACGGGGTGATGGTCGCCTACGGCGAAGGAATTGCGGCTGTGCTGCTCAATAGCGGGCTGGCGGATGAGATCGTGGTAGTTACGCTGCCGAAGGTCGCAGGGGGTGACGAAAAGGTTTTGCGGCATATTACGGGGGACGGTGCGGCATGGGTGGTGCGGTCTTGCAAGGTGCTGGACGGCGAGAAGGTGCGGACGGTGTACGGAAGGGTGTAATTTATGCGACAGTGTCGCATGAATGTGAGATAACAAAGAAAAGTGCAACAGTGTCGCACTTTTCTTGTTGAATTTAGGCATCATTGATGCCTAAATTCAAATCGTATCTTCACTATCCTGTAACTCCCGACTAAGTTTATTTTCCAATTCTTCAATGGAAGGCAACCCGGATTTAACATCTTTAGGTAATGCCCTGCCTAATTCGTAGTCTGAAATACCGATAGGCTTGTGTACATCACGCAAAGCGTATTCAGCCATAATGCGGTCTTTGTTCTGGCAAAGCAGCAAGCCTATTGTCTGGTTATCCCCTTCCCGGCAAAGAATATCGTCCACTGCCGAGCAATAAAAATTCAGCTTTCCGATATATTCGGGCTGGAACTCCCCCCGCTTCAACTCCACAACTAAATATCTGTGCATAAAGGCATTGTACATGAGGATGTCGATATAAAAATCCTTTTCCGAAACTTCGATGTGGTACTGCCTGCCCATGAAAGCGAAACCTGCCCCCATCTGGAGAAGGAACTTCTCTATATGTTTAATCAAACCTAATTCCACGTCCCGTTCGTCGTACTCGTCGGTAAAAGTCAGCATATCGAAAATATAGGGATCTTTCAAGGTTTCTTTCACCTGCTTGGCTTGTATTTCGGGAAGGGTGGCATCGAAGTTGTTTGCCAGTGCGCCGTGAATATTGTAGTAGTCCTGATTGATGGCTTCGACTAAGAAATCACGAGTCCACCCGTTTCTTATACACTGTATCATGTACCAATACCGGGCTTTATGGTCTTTTACCTTTTGTACCAAAGCGATATTGTGCGACCAGCTTAGTTGCTTGATCGGAAGAATAATATCCGGTGTTTCTAATTTGGCAACGGCTCGTTGCCAAATTGTAAGTTCCTGATTATATTCTTTATAGAACTGAATCATGCACCTGCAATTACGTGGTGAAAAGCCTTTTACCTTCGGATAATCATTCTTTAAATCTTTGGATAACCGTTCGAGGGCATTGTTCCCCCAACCGATTTGCTTCTGACTTTCGGATAGCAGTTTGCCAATGTCCCAATACATGGTAAGCATTTCTTCATTGGCTGCGTAGATAGCCTTTTTCTGGGCGAGTGCTACACGTGCCTTGACTTGTTTAAGCAAGGTTGCATAGCTAAAGATATTGTTCTGAATTTCCATTTTATTCTTTTTATTTGAGATTAAAGGCGTTCGGGGTATTGCTGCCCTGAACGTCTGCCATCCGATCACGGGAAAGGGGAAAACCGCCCTTTTGGAGTGACCGACTGGCAAAGGTGTTATATGGGATTAAGGGTATAATACCCGGAAATCCCGTGATCCGCCGTCGTCTATGAGTTCGTTGCGGTGCAGCCAACGGAGAATTTCAGTGCCGGACTGACTGCCGAAATTGCGGACACAGTACAGCCGGGAAAGGCGATACCTTTTCAGGTGGATCAGCAAATGTTCAGTTGTGAAAATGCTAAGTTCCCGACAAGCCTTGACGACACGCTGCGAGAAGCCGAGCCTATCCAACGGGGTATTCAGCAACTCACTGTGATTGCCCGGTCTGCCCCTCTTTTTCTTCTGCTGTACATCGTCATAGATGGTATCTACCCGGTTGCGCTCGAAAAGGGCGAAAAGGGATGCGCCGTCAATCATCAGGACGGTATCGAAACGGGCAAAAGCGATGTGGTTGCCGTTCATCCAGAGGGTGATGCGCTGCACGTCCGTACCGCAGATACGGGCGGCTTCTTCCACGGATAACCAGCCGTTCATCGTCTGCCGCCCTTTCCTTTTGCCTTGTCCGTGCGGGGCGGGAACTCGTACACGGTGCGGAAGTCCTTGTCGAAGGTGACGTGCGCATCGAAGGCTTTGCCGTCCTTGTTCCTGAAGCCTTTGATAAGGGACGTTTTGCCCTTGGTTACAAGGTCGGTAATCTGTTTGTCGGTAAGCTCTTTTTCGCCCTTGTTGCGGAAGATGGTAACGCCACAATCGACGTTGCTGCACTTGGCGACTTTCGGATAGAAGAGGATGCGCCCGGAATGGCATTTGGGGCAAGGGATGCGTTCCCCGTCCGCCACCGATACCTGCACCTGCAAAAGCTCTTCGGTGATCTGGGCGGTATAGACTTCGATTCCCTTGCGGAACGTGGCTGCGTCCATCCCGCCCGTCTCGATGCGGGCAAGGGCGGCTTCCCATTGTCCGGTCATTTCGACATCGGCAATGCGTTTGCCCTTTACGGTATGGTACACTGCCAGACCTTTCCCGGTCGGGACAAGGTTCTTTTTGTCACGGCGCACGTAGTCACGGGAGAACAGGGTTTCGATAATGGATGCACGGGTGGCGGGCGTGCCGATACCGATGTCTTTCAGGCTGTCCCGCAATTCGGTTTCCTGCAACTCCTTGCCGCAACTCTCCATTGCCGAAAGCAGGCTGCTCTCGGTGTGCAGGGGACGGGGCTTGGTCTGTTTCTCCACGTTCTCCGCCGATTGCAGGGGGAAGGTTTCGCCGGGCTGCAAGGGCGGAAGGGCGGCGGATTCTTCTTCCTCGTCCTTCTCGCCACGGACGGCACGCCATCCGGCGGACTTGATAACTGTCCCTTTGGTGGCAAAGTCGCTACCCGCTGCGGTGAAACGGACGGTTGTAACGTCCTTTACGCAACGGGCGGAGAAGGATTCGAGCAGGCGGGCGGCAACCATATCGTACACCTTGCGCTCGTCCTCCGGTAGTTCGCCGGGCAGACATTCGGTGATAATCAGGGCATGGTGATCGGTGACTTTCCCTGCGTCCACACTGCGGCGGTTGAGTGCCGTCCCTTTCAGGGTGGCGGCATAGGCGGAGAAAGCGGGGTATTGTTCCAAAAGGGCGATGCGGGACGGGATTTCGTCGAAAACATCGTCGGAGATAAAACGGGAGCCGGTACGGGGGTAGCTAAGTATCTTACCCTCGTAAAGCGATTGTGCTATGGAAAGGGTTTTGTCGGCTGAAAAGCCGAGCTTGCTGTTGGCTTCTTTCTGCAAAGCGGTTAAATCAAAAAGATGCGGCGGTTCTTGGTTCACTTCCTTGCGCTGCACATCGGCAACCGTAACCGTGCCCGTGGCGGTAACGGCACTAAGGGCGGTGGTTGCTGCCGGAAGGGTTTCGTATTTGTGTCCGGAGATGGCGGAGAAGGGCGTGCCGTCCTTTTCCGCCGTGATCTTTAGCTGGTAGTAGGTCTGCGGGGTGAAATCCTTGTTCTCCAGATAACGGGAGCAAATCATCATCAAGGTAGGTGTCTGCACCCGTCCGAGCGAGAAAACTCCCTGTCCGGCGGCGATGGAAAGTGCCTGCGTGCTGTTGATACCGACCAGATAGTCGGCGATGGCACGGGCTTCGGCGGCACGGTAGAGGTTATCGTAATCGCTGCCGGGTTTGAGTTTATCCAGCCCGTCACGGATGGCACGGTCGGTCAGCGAGGAAATCCACAGGCGGACGAAAGGCTTGCGGCAACCGAGGTAATTGTAAATATAGCGGAAGATTCCTTCTCCTTCACGACCAGCATCGGTTGCCACGATGATCCGGTCGGACTGGGCGAAAACTTCGTTAATGACCTTTAGTTGTTTGAGTACGCCGGGATCGGATTTGTACTCTTTGCCCTCCCGTATCTGGCGGGGTATGAACTTGAACTCCTGCGGGATGATGGGAAGGTTTTCACGGCGGAAGCCGGAGAATCCGTAAGCATCGGGCATGGCAAGCTGGACGAGATGGCCGAACGCCCAGGTAACGAGGTAGTCGTTGCCTGAGAGGTAGCCATCGTGACGTTCACGGACATTCAACACATTTGCTATGTCCTTCGCAACGGAAGGTTTCTCGGCGATAATTGCTGTAATCATATTTCTTTGGTTTTTAATGGTTTGACAAAAAGCATCCCGCCCTAAGTGACGGGATGCTTCGGATAATTACTTGTGATAATCTTACCGGATAAGACGGAGATCAGAGGCGGGGAGCTTTGCGCTGCCGGGGTTTGGGCTTGTCCTGTTGCTGCTCCTGTTTCTTATCTTCTTTCTTGCCCTCTTTCTGTTCCTGCTTGCGGTCTTGCTGCTCCTTCTGCTCTCCGGTGGGGCGGGTTTGTGCGGACTGCAAGGCTTCTTTCAGGCTCTTGGTGGCTTCGTTGGTCTTGCCCTCGGAATTGACGGCTACCTGTACCTCGTTCTCGACGGCGGGTTTGACACGTCCCTCTTCAAGTGCGGTCTTGTAATCCTTGGGGAACATGAAGGCGGGGTATTTCTGTCCGGGCTGCCATGTGATGTACCCCTGATAAGGTTTTCCGTTCTTGTCTTTCAAGCCGGAAACTTTGACCGTGCCGCCGCCCGCAAGTTCCGTTTGCGCCTTTTCGGTGAGTTCCTGCTTGCGGAAGGTCTTGGGGACTTCCTGATTGGCGGTCTGTTTCTGCAACTCCTTGTGTGCGTCCATCGCCAGTTTAGCCCGGTCATTGAACAGCAATTCGAGTTGCATCTTGGCGGCGTTGAACTGGATGGGGGCTTCGTAGGTTTTGGGCTTCTGCCCTTCTTTGGCTTTGGTCTGGAATTTACATACCACGGCTTCGCCCTTTTTCAGCCGTGCCACCTCGTCGGGGGTGAAGGTATGCCCGTTCTTCTCCGCCGGGATGCGCACCTTGTCAGCCGGGAAGGATGCCAGTTCATTCGTTTTCTGGTTACGGCTGACGAGGGACGGGACTTTCTCGCCCGCCCGGTTGGTGAGTTCGACAATGCGCCCCATGTTCCCGGCGGTCTTGATAGCGTCGCTATCTTCCTTCGTGAAGGTATGCCCGAAGAATTGCTGCTGCAACTTTTGGGGATCGAGAATACCGTGGCTGCAAACGACTACCCTGCCGTCGGGAGCTTCACGCAAGGAAAGCTGGCTGTCGTTGGCATGGGAGATCGAATCGAGATTGAAATATACCCGGACGGTCTTGTCGGTCTGGAAGCCCCGTAGCATCTGGTCGAGCATACCGTTCTGCTCGATCTGTTCACGTTTGATGCCGAGATTGGCAAGCGAGTTCCAATCTATCTTTTCCACGTCGTACTTGTACTGCGGCTGTTGCTGCGGTGTATCTGTCGGCTGCTGTTGTTGCTGCCCGACGGCAGGCTGCGCCTGTTGCTCGCCCTGCTGCTGTGCCTGTGCGGGATGTTGTACCTCGTACTGTGCCATGCGTGCCTGTCCTTCGGGCGTGGGGTTCTGCACGGTCTGCTGGAAATCCGCCGCTACCCGTTGCACATCCTCTTCCGGCACACGGAAGAAATGGAAACGGGTGGGATCTTTCAACTGGTTCCAAAGATTGGAAAAGAAGTTGGAGAACATATCCCCGTGGCGATCTACCCGTAGCAGGTCGTTGTTGTCCTCTAACGGGTTCTTGGTTTGTAACTCTCCGTCTTTTACTCCGCTGACGGCTTGGATGGTCTTTTTCTCCTGATCCATGACAAGAAGAATATCCATCAGTTGTTCGCTGTTGTCCGGTCTTTCGTCCATAAACTTAAATTTTTAATGGTGAATACTAACGGTTTCGGTGGAAACCGGACGTAAATATATAGGGGAATGTATTGATAATTAGCAAGTTTGTGGCGGGGTGTCGCTACTTGTCGTCCGGTTCGCAGGTTTGTCGTGGCGGATGGCGGGAGAACAGGGAAAGTTCGGGGTGCAAAGTGATATAAAGCAAAGGGGGAAGTCTTTTATCAGGCATCAGGGAAATAAAATACAGTAATTACTGTATTTATCGGGATTTTGTTTTATATTTGGGCAAAAGGACAAATGAAGCCGTTAAATATCCTTTTACGGACGATTATCGAAAAAGAACGGACGGGAAACGAAAAGGAAATTGAGGGGCGGCGGGGTATCTTTGACGAAAGAAAGAGTTACAACAAGATTATGAACTTAATATTTAAGCGTATGGGTGCAGTTGCAAAATTTCTTTTAAACATCACGCTAATAACTGTTATCAGCGTTGTGTTACGGATTATAGTTTCTTATTATCCGGATTATGATGCACGGGATTTTGACTGGGGAATATTCCCTTATATCATAACAGGGCTATTCTTTCTTGCTGCCTTTCTGAACCCGGAAGGAAGCCTGTGCCGTAAAGGGGATGTGATTATAGGCATCATCGCCCTTGTCCTGTCAATCATCATATCCTTTATATACTACGAACTCAAACACATGAGTTGGCACTAACCAAATAGTCATTTATGGAAACGATCTATCATTTCTTCAAAGAGGACAAAGCCAATGCGGTGCTATTAGTTATCGCCTGCCTGTTGCTGTGCTTTCTTCTTTATAAAGTGGCAGGAATCAAAATCAGGTTCAACAAGAAAGAACCGAGAACGGTCTTTTCATGGAGTCCGTCTGTCAGTACTCCACGTAATTATCCGGTAGAACTTCTCCGTTGCAAGGTGGGTTTCGGTAACAAAGGTGAAAGTATTCCGGTCTTTGGTTCTTTTCCGAAATTGGGTATCGGAAAAAGAGGAGCAGGTGGAGTCGATTTAAATGCTTTCGACATAGAACGTGGGTTGCCTATTCCTAATAGCCTTGATATTTTGTGGGCTGCATATACCGAGAAGAAATTCTATCAAGCAAATATCAAGTTTTCAGAGGAATTGCAAAACCGAATGTTGGAGTTATTTCGAGAGGGGTACTATGGCGTTAAAGAAAAGCAACGGTTCAGATACAACAACCTTGTCATAACACTTCTGCCGGAAGGAAAAATATGGCTATACCTCGATGGTTCTCACCGTTATGTCCGTTTGGATTACACGCTACAGGCAGAAGAGGTATCAGTAGAATTAAGTGATTATGTGGATACCCGTCATAAAACAATGGATGATTTCTGCACAGGTCGATTGTCGGATTATCCCAAAGCGATTGAAAATCTATCGAAAAATGGTATTCCTAAAGGACTATGGGATACTTATGCAGAGAGGTTTCCGTATGATATTCAGATTGAGTTTGAGAATGAGCAGACTGTATTTGATCCGGATTACGGGTATTATTGTTCCAATGGTGAGATGTTCGGAAGTCTTGATGATGTAAAGTATTATCCTATGGCACGGCTGAAACATTTGATAATGGCATGGAATGTTGCCGACACAAAATATTTAGGGCATCTATATTTTGACGAGAATGAGGTTATACGCAATTATCCTGCGGCATTTGGCGATGAACCCAATCCCGATATTCGGGGGAAATTTCTGATTAAAGTCGGAGAAGATAATAACCGATTTGACATCAGCCTTAGAGTTGGCGAGAGGGAATGTAAATTTGAGGAAACACAAATTCATGTGTTTAAGGTAACGCCAGAGAACAAAGATAAGGACGATCATTTGTTTTACTGGAATTATCAGGGTGAAGAGGTTAAAAAATATATAGGAGAATAAGAATATACTAATTGAAGTGGCTTTGGTGGAGAATGGAAACGGAATTGTTCAACTTGAAATATTGAGGAATGAAAACGGTAATAACCCTATTAATATGTATAGCTATGGCGACTTGTTCCAATACCAAACGAGGGACTTCTTCCGAGAAAGAAACGGGGAATATTCCTATTGCAGAAAATTACGGTGATAGTTTGGTCGGAAAATTCGTCACGAACTTGTACGAGTTTAAGCTATACGATCAGCCGGAAGGAAAAGTAATGGAAGAACTTTATCCTGCCCGGCATTATGGCGGATATGTGAAAGAGAGGAAAGGAGATTGGATAAGGTTTGAGGATTTACGTGCGATAAATAAACTTGCTGTTCCCTTCTCCGGCTGGACGAAATGGCGTGAAAACGATACGATAGTATTTGAGACTTTTAAGTAATAACTAAGATATGGATGGCGATGAAAAGGGAATTGAAGGACGGCGGGGTATCTTTGGCGGAAAATGCATCATTAAATAGTAAACGTTTGAATAACGAAAAAGTGAAAAATTCTATTTGTAAAACAATAAAATAAACCTGTAATGAAAACGATGTTAATATTTATAGCCATAGTTCTGGCGGGAATACTCGCCAAACCATTATTCGATGCAATTGTATCGCTACCATTTCCCACATCCGGCAAGTATGACCCGCAGGGGGGTGGGGATGGTTATGGTATTGCGATAATCGGATTCATTGTAACTCCCTTGCTGCTTGCCGTTTTTCTAACGGCATTGATTGTTGCGGCTTGTAAAATATCCAATGGATGGGTACTTACCGGGGTATGGGCAGCAATCATTCTCTTATTTGCAATATATCCGACAATTCATTTTATTAAAGAGTATCCAGATAATCAATTTGAGAAAAATCAATCCAAATTGTATAAAATGCTTGCAGACGGAGCGCCTGATGAAAAAATAAAACCACTTGCAGAAAAAGTTGCCAAAAAGTGTAGCGGTGTGTCTTTGATAAATTGGTTGAATACTTCAAGTTTGATATGGCTCGTGAAATGATTGAGAATGGATATGATATATCGAAGTCAAGCTATTTATTGAGTGATATGGTAGAAGATGACCGTCATACCGACACTGAATTTACGAGGGCTGTTTTCCTGATTGAAAACGGGGCTGATGTCAATGGAAAGGCTCTTCGTGGTACTCCGATTTTTCATGCTATTATATGGGGAAGCCTAAAATCTGTAAAACTATTATTAGACAATGGAGCAGACATAAATATTAGAAATCAAGAGGGAGAAACGCCATTGTCTTGTGCTAAAAGGTTAGGAGAAAACGAAATAGTAGCGTTGTTACTCAAATATGGGGCAACCGAAGACAATAAATGATATACTTGGAAGGTTGTACTATGGTCGTGGGCTGGCACGTAAGCAGTCGGGCGATAAGAACGGGGCTTGTGAGGACTGGCACAGAAGTAGTGAATTGGGATGCTTGCAGGCTAATGCGTTGTTGCCATTGTGCGGTGAGAAATAGTTGATAAATATAAATTTGCAAGATTATAGAAACGGATATTCCGCCAGCAATCTGTCTGGCCGGAATATCCGTTTTTCATTTTATCACACGTTCTTAATCAGGTGCGAGAGTTCGGGATCAGCCTTGATACGCTCGATTTCGTCAGCGACAATCTGCTTGACCTCGTTCTTGATGCGGTAGTAGTTCGCATCAATCTGCTGCTGCATGGTGTCGTTGCCGTCCTTGTCGGTGAAGTCGATAATCTGCGGTATCTTCACGTAACGGGCGGTTTCCCGCTTGACCTGCTCGTTATCCACGACAATCTCGGCGTGGAAAATCTTCTGCTCGATGCGCTCGTCGAAGTTGTCGGCGACCGCTCCGACAAACATACCCTGCGTTAAGTTGCTGATTTTGGACGCCGGGATAAGGCTATCCATCTGGGTATTAATAGACACGGAAGTCTCGTTGCGGTTGATAGTCATGTTCTGCCGTTTCTGCAAGACCTTGCCGAAACGTTCACTTAACGTTTTGGCGGTTTCGGCAACTACCTGACCTGCAAAGACATTGCCGACGGTGTTGCAGATAACGGCACTCTCCTTGTCGCCGTAATCCCTTTTTAACTGGCTGAAATCCTGAAAGCCGAGCATGACGGCTACCTTGTTGCTTCGGGCGGTGGCAATCAGGTTATCCAGCCCACGCATGTAGATGGTTGGTAACTCGTCAATGATAACGGCGGATTTGAGCCGTTTCTTTTTGTTTATCAGTTTGACAATGCGGGAGTTATACAGTCCCAACGCTGCGCCGTATATGCCCTGCCTGTCGGGATTGTTACCGACTACAAGCACTTTCGGTTCTTCGGGATTATTGATGTCGAGCGTGAAATCATCCGCTGTCATTACCCAGTAGAGAGCCGGGGAAATCATGCGGGAAAGCGGGATTTTGGCACTGGCTATCTGCCCCTGCAATTGCTCCACCGCCGAACTTTCCCAAGCATCCATGAACGGGGAAAGATAGTTCTCCAGTTCCGGGTAACTTGTCAGGATAGGGAAAATATCGGCGTACTTCCGGTTCAGAAATTCTATCGCATGGGGGAAGGTGCAATACTTGCCGTTCTTGTAGATTTTCAAATACCATATAATACTGGCTAACAGAATGATAGGTGATTCAACAAAGAAGTCGCCCTGCTTGCTGATCCAAGTTCGATTGAGGTTGAGCATAATCGTGTACGCACTTTCGTAGGCATCCGATATGTCCGTCATAAAGTCCGGGTGAATGGGATTGCAACGGTGGCTACCCGCCGGATCATCGAAATTTATCACGTAGAATTTCGGTTTGACCTTGTACCCGTCCAGATTGTTAATCAGGTGGTTGTAAGCAATCTCGGAGAGGTCGGGATATTTGAAATCATATAAGAAAACGGAAAAACCTTTTTCGATAACCTGTTTAATATACTGATTGATAATCGCATAGGACTTCCCGCTGCCCGGAGTTCCCAATACCATTGTCGCACGAAAAATATTAACAAGGTTAATCCATCCGTCATACGTCTTTCCCCTGAACCAGAACCGGGTACGGAGATTGACGGAATACTCGTTCTCTTTGAGTTCGGTTTCCTGCATAAAGGATTCGTTCTCCACGTTGAACACGTCTTCAAGCAGGTTGGTTTTGAGCAGGCGGGACATCCATAGCCCTGCCATGAGCAGAAAGATATATCCGGCTGTGAGGGTGGCGATGTAGAACACCGTGTTTGCCGACAAGGGCAAAGGGAGTGCCAAGAGCCACCAGTTGAAAAAGAATAGCAACAAGCCCGTCACGCCACAAAGGATTATCTTGCGCCAAGTGATCTTCTGCTCCTTCACGCCCTTTGTCCCCAAACAGGAAAGGGCGAGGAACAGCACGGCAAAGAGCTTCGTCCAAAAGATACTGGAAAACAGCCCGGCGGTGCGCTGGAAACCGAGCAGGATTCTATCGACCACACCGATATTGATGCCCCATTCCCGAAACGACTGGTAACAGAACCAATAAATATTGATTACTACAAATAAAATGCTGATAGCACGCATGAACTCCATTACTTTGGCAAGTCCACGCAAATCATCTTCGTTTTGCATATTGATATACTTTTAAAATTGTAAATACTGCGGAAGGTTACTGCTGCCTGCCGTACCTGCGCCTTTTCTTCTTTTTCCGCTGCGGTGGTGCGGGCTGGTCGCCGGATGCGCCGCCCTGCACGGGTGCGAACAGGCTGAAAGCGTCCGCCACGTTTTGGGCGGTATTGTCCTTGTGGTCGGACTGATACCCGGTATCATGCCCGTTCCACGGGGATGCACCGGAATGTCCCGGTTGCTGCGCCGGATATTCGCCCGGTGATTCTTCCGGTTCGTGGCTGACACCTGCCGGAAACTCCCTTTCCTTTGTCTGCTGCGGCGGGTGAATACCGTCCTGCCCGGCGAAAAGGTCGTTGAATACATTGGCTGAAAACTCCTTACCCAGACGGGAACCGTTGAAAACGGTCTTGTCGGCATGGTCGATGAAGGTCGCCCCATAGATGCGCCCCGTATCGTTGGTGCGGAATACCACGCCGATACCCTGCTGCATGAGTTCACGCTCGAAAAGTGCCCGGTCACGCCCTGCGGTCTGCATGGCGGACGCTATGCGGGCAGCGGTATCGGTGGCAATGTCCTTGTGGTTCTTCACCCATGCGGCGGAAGAGAGCATACGTTTCTCCAGTGCAGTAATGCCCGCCTCTTTGCCAAAGACGGAAGACTTGAACGGTTTGCCGATCTTGTTGCCGTCCTTGTCCGTCGCCGAATAGGACAAGCCGTGATACTCCCGTCCGCCATATTCCCCTTTGACTTCATCCACCGTTATGCCGTAGAGCGAAAGTACCGCACGGTATTCGCCGAGCGACTGGAAACGCCACTCACGGGCTATCGGTCGGATCACTCCCGCCAACTGCCCTTTGAGGTTGCCACTATCGTAATCGACGGGCGACAAGGGCAGCCCTTCCTTCCACTCCTTTTTGGTAGCCGGGGTAAGGTTGAACTGCTGTTCCAGTTCCCGGCAGACCTTCATCGAACGCTCGTGTTCGTAGCTGTCGGAAATCGCCCGCCCGGTTTCGTCCACACGGACGGAAACGATATGCAGGTGTTCCCGCCCGATGTCGTTGTGGCGGTAAACGATATAAGGCTGGTCGCCGAAGCCCATGCGCTGCATATACCGCTCCGCCAATTTTATGAACTGTTCCTCACTCACGCAATCTTTCGGATCGGGATTGAGCGAGATGTGCAGGATGGGTTTCTCGGTCTTGCGGTTGGCGGTCAGGTAGTCCCCGAACGAACGGGAAATATGCTCAATCGTATAGGGATTGTCACCCGGCGGTTCGATAATGCGATTGCCGAAAAGCACGTCGGCATGAAGTTCGTCCACCTTGATCTGGTTGTAGGCAAGCACCCCGTACAGGCTGCTGCCGTGTGAAATCTTGGCTATCATCGGACGGGGTATCTGGTTTGAAACTCTTCCGCCAGTGCGGAAATTTGTTTGCTAAGTTCCACCAGTTCGAGGGTGTGCTGTTCCAGTTTGTAGAGGAAAGCGAGTGCCTTCTTCTCCGAGAAATTGGATTTGAGCGCACGCACGCATTGGTTGTAATTCACGCCGATGCTGCGGAACTGGGAATGAAAAGAGGTCAGGCGCATGTAGAAATCCTGCGTGCCCTTATCCAGTTTGACGACACGAATTTCCCTTCCGAAGAGTGCGGAAACGATAAACTCGGCACGGGTTGCCTTGCCGGATTCATCGAAAAGGGCAAGGAAACGGGCGTTGTCTTCGTCACTTAGACGGAACACGTAGCGGTGGCGCATCTTGTCGGTCTTGGGCTTGCGCCCGTGGTTGTTGGAATACTTCTTCTGACTATCCATAGTCCTGTAAAATTTTAAGTGAAACATGGGTTGAAACTGCCGTATGCCTACGGCTCTCCCCCGCAAAGGAAAATCCAACTCCGGCGGATTTTGCACCGGCGGGGCAAGGTGGTGGTGAGGCACGGAAAGCGAAGCGAGTGCCGCAGCACACAACTTGCTAATTTCGGTTGAAATTAAAATCCGTCCTACCGGACAGATTGGGGATGCCCTTGTCTGCTGGTGACTGCCGGGGCAGTCCTTCGGGCGGTTACTGTTCTTGTTCATCTTCTCTGAATTTTGGTTCACGGCTGCAAAGTAACAGCCCTTTTTCCGTCCGGTCATTATGCCCGGATGCGACAAACCTACGGGTGGAAAGACAAGGTGCGACACGCTGATAATCAAGTGAATAATCTGCCGATATTTTGATATTCCTTTGCGCCGTGGAAGCGGTAAAACGGTTGTTCAACCGGACGGGCAAACGGACGCCCAAACGAGTGGATGATTGGCTGGATGTACAGCCGGACGGATGATGATTTTGCCGGACGAACGGACGGACGAACGGCTAAACGGTCAGCCGGATGAATGACTAAACAGCTAAACGGTTAAACGGCTAAACAACCGGATGAACGGTCGGATGATTGGACGGATGAATGAACGGACAAACGGATGATGAACGAACCGGATGAACAAATGGCTGGCTGCACGGCTGACCGATTAGCTGACCGAGTGAATGACCGATTGACTGATTGGCTGATTGATTGAATGAACAGATAACCGATTGCTTAGGCAACCGAATGAATAACTAATTGATTGACGATATGGATAAACAGACTTTGAACGTGGCTTTCGCCACACAAAAGGGCGGTAGCGGTAAAACGGCTATCACGGTGCTGGTGGCAAGCTACCTGCACTACAACTGCGGGTGTCCGCTGGCGGTAATCGACTGCGACTTTCCGCAACACAGCCTGTATGAGATGCGGGAACGGGACAGCCGGGCGGTACTGGAAAACGAGTACCTGAAACGGATGGCATACGAGCAGATGCGTGAACCGGGACGTGCCGCCTATCCGGTACAGAAGTGCCGGGTGGAACGTGCGCCGGACATGGCGGCGGAACTGGCGGGCAGTGGAAACTATGACCTGCTGTTCTTCGACCTGCCGGGTACGGTGAACTCGTCGGGCATATTGCGCACCATTGCGCAAATGGATTACATCTTCGCTCCGGTGAGTGCCGACCAAACGGTACTGGAAAGCACGCTCGCCTTTCTGGACGTGTTGCAACGGATGATGTTAGGCAAAGAAACAAGCCGTTTAAAAGGCTTGTACCTCTTTTGGAATCTGGTGGATAAACGGGAAAAGAGCGAACTGTACGGACGGTATGAGAAAGTAATCGCCGGAATGGGGCTGCCGATGCTCAATACCCAGATACCGGACACGAAACGCTTCCGCAAGGAACTGGATGCGGAAAACCGGACGGTGTTCCGTTCTACCTTGTTCGCACCCGACAAGCGGATGGTTGCGGGCAGCGGAATCCCCGAACTGGCACATGAAATAATATCCATCCTCAAACTATCAGGCTATGAAGAAACAGCAAGCAGATAAGCCCATCGACGAAGAACTGCTTATGCGGATGATGGCGGGCGAAACGGAAAAGCCGCAAGGCAACGGTGATGCGCCGGAAACAGAAGCAACAGGACAAGAGGCGGAAGAACCGGAGCAGGAAACAGAGAATAGGGAAACCGCCGTGCCGATGGAAAACAGGGTTGTCGGGAAGGTGACTGACGGGAAAGTGCCGGATGGAAAAACGGCTGACGGCAAGCGGCGCAAGGCGAAGCAGGCGGCGGACTACGACACGACCTTCCTCAAAGGGATGGATATACCCGCCCGTTACGGGAAGCCCGTGTACGTGCGGCGTGAGTACCACGAACGGATCGCCAAAATCTCCATGATGCTGACGGGCGGCAAGGTGTCGCTATCCGCCTACATAGACAATGTGCTGGCACAGCACTTCGAGCAGTACCGGGAAGAAATCGAAGCGGCATACGCCGGGAAGATGGAAAAACTCTTCTAAAGCGGAAAGGAGAAAGGAACATGATACTGAAACTGATACTCTCCGCCCTGCTGCTGTACTACCTCTGCGTGCTGTGGAAATATTACCGCACGGATATAGCCGGACTGCTGGGAAAAACGGATGCCGGAGAAAGGACGGACGAACCGGACGAAGAAGCGGAAAAGCCGGGCGAACCGTACACGGTTATCGGGAAAAGCACCTACCGGAACGGACAAACCTACGAGCCGGAAGACAAGCGTGGACACACTGAAAATCAAGCGGATAAAACGGATAATTTCGCACCCGGAACGCCGGAAAGCGAGCCGGAAACGGCTGCGGGTAACGGCACGGAACAGGCGGAAGATACCGCTGCGGACGAGGATGCGGACTACTCCGACATCGAGGTAGAACCGGAAGAGAACGAGCCGGAAGAAGAGAGATATGTACCCACGCCGGAAGAGTTGGAAGAGGAAGAAGAACTGGGGGCGTACTATTCCGACAGCAATCCTGACTTTGCCACCGGGTACACCTTCGAGGACTTGAAGATGGTACACAAAGTTATCGCCACGGACGATGCGGACGAGCAGGAGAAACAGCAAGCCCGTGAGGTGCTGCCTGCCGTGATGGGATCGGACGTGTGGGACGAGATGCTGGATGAATTTGAAGGGGCACGGCAGCGTGTCGCCCGACTGATGAATAATAGTAATGTTTAATTTAATCTTAAAAGACAATGACAAAAAAGAGATTCTTTTTGATGGCAGCCTGCGTGATGGCTGCCGCCAGTGCGATGGCACAAGGCAACGGACAAGCGGGTATCACGGAAGCCACGCAAATGGTGACTTCGTATTTCGATCCGGGAACGAAATTGATTTACGCCATCGGTGCGGTGGTGGGATTGATTGGCGGGGTAAAGGTGTACGGGAAGTTCAGCAGCGGCGATCCCGATACGAGCAAGACAGCGGCTTCGTGGTTCGGAGCGTGTATTTTCCTGATTGTCGCCGCTACGATCCTGCGCTCTTTCTTCCTGTAAAAGAAGCGGGTTATGAACTTTGAAATTAACAAGGGGATTGGCAGGAACGTAGAGTTCAAGGGCTTGGAAAGCCAGTACCTTTTCGTGTTCGCCGCCGGGTTGCTTGCCGTGTTCGTGGTCTTTGTGATTCTGTACATGGCGGGCGTGAACCAGTGGGTGTGCATCGGCTTCGGCGTGACTGCGGCTACGCTGCTGGTATGGCTGACATTCCGACTCAATGCCAAATATGGCACGCACGGGCTGATGAAAACCGCCGCCCGCAAACGGCATCCGAGGTATGTGCTGAACCGCCTGAAAATTCCCCGATTATTTACCACCAAAAACAAGAAAGAATGAGAAATGTAATGAAAGCGGCAACGCTGGAAAGCAAATTTCCGCTATTGGCAGTAGAGAACGGCTGCATCGTGAGCAAGGATGCGGACGTGACGGTAGCCTTCAAGGTGGAACTGCCGGAACTGTTCACCGTTACCAGTAACGAGTACGAGGCGATACATTCGGCATGGCACAAGGCGGTGAAGGTATTGCCGGACTTCTCCATCGTGCATAAACAGGACTTCTTCATTGAAGAGAAGTACCAGCCGGAGATCGACAGGGACGAACTTAGTTTCCTGAGCCGGAGCTTTGAGAGGCACTTTAACGAACGCCCGTTCCTGAATCACTTCTGCTACCTGTTCCTTACCAAGACCACTAAGATGCGCAGCCGTCAGGAAAGCACGTTCAGCACGCTGTGCAAAGGCAAGATTATCCCGAAGGAGATCGAAGACAAGGAAACGGTAACGAAGTTCCTCGAAGCGGTCGGGCAGTTCGAGCGCATCATGAACGACAGCGGGTTTATCACGCTCCACCGCCTGCGGACGGACGAGATTGTCGGGACGGAAACGACGGCGGGCATCGTGGAGAAATATTTCTCCCTCTCGCAAAACGATACCACTGTTCTAAAGGATATTTCGCTGAACCCCGAAGAGATGCGGATAGGCGACGACTTCCTTTGCCTGCATACCCTTTCGGACGTAGAGGATCTGCCGGGAAACGTGGGTACGGACAGCCGCTATGAACGGTTATCGACTGACCGTTCGGATTGCAGGCTTTCGTTCGCCGCCCCGGTGGGCGTGCTGCTGACGTGTAACCACGTGTATAACCAGTACATCTTTATTGACGACCATGCGGAGAGCCTGAAACGGTTCGAGCAGACCGCAAGGAATATGCAGTCGCTATCCCGCTATTCCCGTTCCAACCAAATAAACCGGGCATGGATAGAGGAATACCTGAACGAAGCGCACAGCAAGGGGCTGGTTTCGGTGCGTTGCCACTGTAACGTGATGGCATGGTCGGACGACCGGGAAGAACTGAAACACATCAAGAATGACGTGGGCAGCCAGCTTGCCCTTATGGAGTGCAAGCCACGGCATAACACCGTGGACGTGCCGACGCTCTTCTGGGCGGGCATACCGGGGAACGAGGGGGATTTTCCTTTCGAGGAAAGTTTCTACACGTTCATCCCGCAAGCCCTGTGCTTCTTCACGGAAGAGACGAATTACAAGAGTTCGCTATCGCCCTTCGGTATCAAGATGGTGGATCGGGTGACGGGCAGACCGCTGCATCTGGATATATCGGACTTGCCGATGAAGAAGGGGGTGATTACCAATCGCAACAAGTTCGTACTTGGGCCGAGTGGTAGCGGGAAATCGTTCTTCATGAACCATTTAGTCAGGCAATATTACGAGCAGAACAGCCATATCGTACTGGTCGATACGGGAAACTCGTATCAAGGTCTGTGCGAAATGATACACCGGAAAACAAAGGGGGCGGACGGGATTTATTACACGTACTCGGAAGAGAAGCCGATCAGTTTCAATCCTTTTTATACGGAAGGTGCGCCCATAATGGTAGCGTAATAAATATCTCTTTAGCAAGAGATTAGGTTAGAGTTCAAATTTCATAAATGTAACAAAATGAAAAGGAAACCTACTCCCAGCCAACTTATCCTAAAGGGAAACCCGAGGGGGAGTGTAGCATGTTGGAAAAGCGATAAGTCAACAAATTGTCATGTTGCGACTGAATTGCGAGGGGGAACGATAGACACGAGGATGAAGCCTGATTGGTTGAACGATAGTCCTGTGGCAGCTGTAGAAGCTATGACGAAAGACAGTTATATACGTCATACTGTGGTACATTTTCCCAGTCCTCTGGGGGGAAATGCAAGAACTAACCACAGCACAACCGCAATAAACGGTACAAAGGACGAACGTCGCATCCGACAGTCTATCACGCTAATAGTTATTACGCTAACTAAATGGGGATTGCCTAAACCGAAACGCCATAAGGCTATAGAGTTTGCTCTTGAATATTCGGCATGGCAACGGAGCTTCCATAGTAGTCCGAGCAGGGGAAAGCCTTGTACATGGCGAAGGGAAGCAGTTGATAATTTTAATATAAATCAAAGGAAGACGTGAGAGACGTATGAGAAATCCTAAGAAAGTATTAAACACTTTATGTGTACACAGCAAAGTTTCGGACTATAAGTACGAAAGACTGTATCGCATCCTATTCAATGAAGAGATGCTTTATGTTGCTTATCAGCGTATATACGCCAAGCAAGGTAACATGACATCAGGCGCAGATGGCAAAACAATAGACCAAATGAGCATTCAGAGAATAGAGCATATCATCGAAAGTCTTAAAAATGAGAGTTACCAACCCAAACCTGCAAAGAGGGTATACATCCCCAAAAAGAATGGCGGAAACCGTCTATTGGGAATACCATCTTTTGAGGATAAGTTAGTGCAAGAGGTAGCACGTATGATATTAGAAGCTATTTATGAGGGGCATTTTGAAAGCACCTCACACGGCTTCAGACCATACAAAAGTTGCCATACTGCATTAACACAGATTCAACACCAGTTCACAGGAACACGTTGGTTTATAGAAGGAGACATTAAAGGTTTCTTTGATAATATAAACCACAACATACTGATAGATATTCTTCGAGAACGAATATCAGATGAACGTTTCCTAAGGTTGGTGAGAAAGTTTCTCAATGCAGGATATGTTGATAATTGGAAATATAACCGCACATACTCAGGAACACCTCAAGGTGGAATTATTAGCCCAATATTGGCTAACATCTATCTCGACAAGTTCGATAAGTACATAAACGAGTATATTGAAAGGTTCAATAAAGGTGAGAAAAAGAGACGCAATGCAGTCTACTTTCAAAAGAATACCCAAGCGGTAAATCTAAGAAAGAAACTTAAAGTAGAAACTGACCCTCGTGTAAAGGCAGAGCTAACAGAAAAAGCAAAGAAATTACAAACGGAGATGCGTAACATACCATGTAGTCATGATATGGACGAAAATTACAGAAGAATGAAGTATGTAAGATATGCAGATGACTTCATCATTGGAGTTATTGGTTCTAAAGCAGATTGCGAAAAGATTAAAGCCGACATCACGAAATACATGAATGATGTTCTTAATCTTGAACTCTCAGCAGAGAAAACGTTGATAACCCATGCACAAGACACTGCAAAATTCCTTGGATATGAACTCTCTGTGAGGAAATCCTCTGCGATGAAACGAAATCGTAAAGGAGTTCTCCAGCGTGATTTTAATGGTAGAGTTGTGCTTACGCTGCCAATGGAGACTGTAAAGAAGAGGCTAAAAGAGTACGATGCCATAAGTTTCGAGCAAGCTAACGGCAAAGAAATCTGGAAGCCAAAATCCCGGTCACATTTAACAGCTATGCAACCACACGATATATTAGCCCAATTCAATTGGGAAATACGTGGGTTCTATAACTATTACAGTATTGCTAATAATGTATCTGCCACATGTTCTAAGTTTGGTTACATCATGGAGTACAGTTTGTATCTAACACTTGCTCAAAAGCTAAGAAGTACAATAAGCAAGTTGAAGAAAAAGTACGAGACAAACAAGCAGTTTATAATCCCATACAAGGATGATAAAGGGCGACAACAGTACCGAATACTGTATGATGATGGATTTAAACGCCAAACAACAAACGCAAATACAAATTGCGACACACAGCCATTTACCGTAATTGTGCCACCTCCAACATTGGTGGAGAGGCTCAAAACTAATCGTTGTGAACTCTGCGGAGCAGAGAGTCCTACTGTTATGCACCACGTCCGTACACTCAAAACTCTATCAAAGGAGCACGAATGGAACAGAATAATGCTAAACAGAAACCGAAAAACTCTCGCTGTATGTCCAAGTTGTAACGCAAAGATACAAGAACATGAAAAATAAAGTGTATTTATCAACGGAGAGCCGTATACATCGAGAGGTGTACGTGCGGTTCGGGGGCAGGCTCTCGAAAACCTGTCGTAGCAATACGACAAGGCGTCGAGTGCCGAGCCTACATTACAAGTTCAATGTAGAGAAAAAGGACAGCATAAAAACGCTGCTGCTCACCCTTTGGAAGAGCGAGGACGACAAGATCACGAAAACGGAAAGCGGCGAGCTGGGCAGTGCGGTATCGGCGTATATCAAGAAGATACAGCAAGACCGCAGCATCGTGCCGTGCTTCGATACCTTCTACGAGTATATGCTGAATGATTACCGGGCGGAACTGGAGAAAAGGGACATCAAGGTAAGCCGGGATGATTTCAATGTTGATAACTTCCTGACTACGCTACGGCAGTATTATAAGGGCGGACGGTTCGACTTCCTGCTGAACTCCCGTGAGAACATCGACCTGCTGCACAAACGGTTCATAGTATTTGAAATTGACAGTATAAAGGATAACGCCGAACTTTTTCCGGTGGTGGTAATCATCATCATGGAAGCGTTCATTAACAAGATGCGGCGGTTGAAAGGGATTCGCAAGCTCCTGATTGTGGAAGAAGCGTGGAAGGCTCTTACCACGGAGAATATGGCAAATTATCTGAAATATATGTACAAAACGGTCAGAAAGTATTTTGGCGAAGCAATTGTCGTCACGCAAGAAGTCGATGATATTATCTCGTCCCCCGTGGTGAAGGAAAGTATCATCAATAACTCGGACTGCAAAATCCTTTTAGACCAGAAAAAGTACATGAACAAGTTTGACGGCATACAGGCGATGCTCGGACTGACGGAGAAGGAGAAAGCGCAGATACTATCCATCAACCTTGCCAACCACCCCGGACGAAAATATAAAGAGGTCTGGATCGGACTGAACGGGGTGCAGTCGGCGGTGTACGCTACGGAAGTTTCGCCCGCCGAATACCTGACGTACACCACCGAAGAGAGCGAGAAAACGGAAGTGTTCAACCTTGCGGAAGAGTTGGGCGGCGACTTGGAGCTTGCCATCAGGCGGCTGGCTAATCGGCTGAACGGCTGAACAGCCGGACGGTTGGCTAAACGATTAAACGTTTGGCTGGCTGAATGGCTAAACGTACAAACGGCTGTATGATTGGCTGTATGAATGAATAATCAATTAAAAAAACGAAATCAGTATGAAACGATTGAATTTAATCCTGCTGCTGTCGGCAGTGACGGTGGCATTGGCGTTCGTCATTTCCTGTAAGGAGACGAACACCGGACGGCTGGAAAAGATGCGGGGCAACTGGGTAAGCACGGGCAATAAGCCGCCCTTCACCCTTTCGGAAGAGAACGGGCAATACCGGGTAACGGTGATAAAGAAAAGCCATGCGGGAAGTACCCGGACGGAAACGTACCTGATACGGGAAACGGACGGGTATCTGTTCATCGAAACGGGGCTGGCGGTGATGCTGACCTACGACAAGGAGAAAGACCGCATACACCTGTCGCCCGGCGGGGAATATAAACGAAAGTAACCATCAATTAAACAAGTAAGAACATGAAACAGATAAAAAAAATAGTCATGGGGTTGGCGTGCCTGCTGGCAGCGGGTACGGCTAACGCACAGTGGGTTGTGAGCGATCCGGGAAACTTGGCGCAAGGGATTATCAATACCGTCAAACAGATTGCGCAGACCTCTACAACGGCGAAGAATACACTGGACGGTTTTAAAGAAACCGCCAAAGTTTTTGAACAGGGAAAGCGGTACTATGATGCGCTAAAGGATGTACACGACGTGATAAAGGGCGGCGTGAAAGTGAAGAAGAGCATCGAGATGGTGGCGGACATTTCGGAAATCTATGTGCGGAACTACCAGAAGATGTTAGGCGATCCGAACTATACGCCGGATGAATTGAGTACTATCTCCTTCGGGTATGCAAAGCTGTTAAGTGAGAGTGCGGACGTATTGCAGGATTTGAAAAACGTGGTGAATATCACCGGAATGTCGCTATCGGATGCGGAACGGCTGGCAATCATCGACCAGAGCTATAAAAGGCTGCTGGAATACCGTAATCTGGTGCAGTACTACACGAACAAGAATATCTCGGTAAGTTACCTGCGGGCGAAAAAGAAGAAGGACACCGACCGGGTGATGGCGTTGTACGGCTCGGCGGACGAACGCTATTGGTGAGAACGGATTCCTATACATATATATAATAAGGTAAGACGATGTTATTATCAATAGACTTTGAAAACCTGCATCAGATATTGCACACGCTGTATCAGGAAATGATGCCGCTATGCTCGAACTTGACGGGCGTAGCCAAAGGGATAGCCGGGCTGGGTGCGCTGTTCTACGTTGCCGCCAAAGTGTGGCAAGCCCTTGCCCGTGCCGAACCTATCGACGTGTACCCGCTGCTCCGCCCCTTTGCCGTCGGGCTGTGCATCATGTTCTTCCCGACCTTCGTGCTGGGCACGATCAACACGGTTCTCTCCCCCGTGGTGAAAGGCTGCCACGGGATGCTGGAAACGCAGACCTTCGACATGAACAAGTACCGGGAACAGAAGGACAGGCTGGAATATGAGGCGAACAAGCGGAATCCGGAAACGGCGTACCTCGTGGATAAGGAAGAGTTCGACAAGAAACTGGATGAACTCGGATGGTCGGCGGGCGACCTGATTACGATGGGCGGGATGTACATAGACCGGGCGGAATACCGGATGAAACAGAATATCCGCAGGTGGTTTCAGGAACTCTTGGAACTGCTGTTCCAGTCCGCCGGGCTGGTGATAGACACGATACGGACGTTCTTTCTGATCGTCCTCTCCATCTTGGGGCCTATCGCCTTTGCGATAAGCGTCTATGATGGATTCCAAAGTACCCTGACGCAATGGATCACCCGGTATATCTCCGTCTATATGTGGCTGCCCGTGAGCGACCTGTTCAGTTCGGTACTGGCAAGGATTCAGGTGTTGATGCTCACCAAGGACATAGAGGCGATGAGCGATCCCACCTTCATACCGGACAGCAGCAACACGGTGTACATGGTATTCCTGATTATCGGGATATTCGGGTACTTCACGATACCGACCGTTGCGAACTGGATCATCATGGCGGGCGGCGTAAGCGGTGCGAACCGTGCGATGAACACGACTGCCGCCAAAGCGGGGAATGTTGCCGCTGCCGGGGCGGGTGCTGCCGTGGGGAATGTTGCCGGAAAACTTATCAAGTAACTAAAAAATCAAGAAAGGAAATGGAATTTAAAAGTTTGAAGAATATCGAAACGAGTTTCAGGCAGATACGTTTGTTTGCACTGGTGTTCATCTGCCTGTGTGCGGTGGTGACGGGCTTTGCCCTCTGGAAGTCGTACAGCTTTGCCGAAGCGCAACGGCAGAAGATTTATGTGCTGGATAACGGGAAGTCGCTGATGCTGGCACTCTCGCAGGACGTGCAACAGAACCGCCCGGTGGAAGCACGGGAACACGTGCGCAGGTTTCATGAGTTGTTTTTTACGCTCTCGCCGGACAAGTCGGCAATCGAGGGCAATATCAAACGCTCGCTGATGCTGGCGGACAAAAGCGCATTCAACTACTACAAAGACCTCTCGGAAAAGGGGTATTATAACCGGGTGATTTCGGGGAACATCAACCAGATGGTACAGATTGACAGCGTGCGGTGCGACTTTGACAAGTACCCGTACAACGTGCGGACGTTCGCCCGCCAGATTATCCTCCGGGAAAGCTCGGTGACGGAAAGAAGCCTTGTCACCCGCTGCCGGTTGTTGGATGCCGTAAGGTCGGACAACAACCCGCAGGGATTCATCATCGAGGGCTTCGAGATTACCGAGAACAAGGACTTGCAAACCATCAAACGCTAACGGCATGGTCGGTAAATTTATGGCGAAGGTCATTGCTGAAATACAGGACTGGGCGGACGTAAAGCTCCGCCTCCTGTGCGGGCGTATCACGCCGGATCAGCGGGTGGTGGTTATCCTTGTGATGTTCGTGGTGTTCGGCGGGTTGTCGGTGTACATGACCGTCGCAGCCATCTACAACATCGGAAAAAGTGACGGTCGGGAACTGGGGATAGAGCATATCGATCCCATACGGCTAAAGAACGACAGTATAATCAATCCTTTTAACAACCAGTAAATCATGGAAGAACAGAATCAGGAAAAAGAAACGGTAACGCAGCACGTAACGGTGGCGGATGCCGCAGCCCCGGACACGGGGAAAGGGGACAAAGAAAGGAAAGGCGGCGGAAAGGACAAGAAAGCTGCCAGAGAACTGACACCGAAACAGATGCAGCAGCGGAAAAAGCTGTTGGTGTACCCGTTGATGGGGTTGCTGTTTTTGGGTAGTATGTGGCTGATCTTCGCACCTTCGGACAAAAAGGACGAAAGCGGGGAAACGGTCGGGGCGTTCAACGCCGACATTCCCCTGCCGGAGAATGACGGGATTATCGGCGACAAGCGGAAAGCCTACGAGCAGGCGCAGGTAGAAAAGAAGCAGGCGGACAAGGTGCGCTCGTTGCAGGACTTCGCTTTTGCGGCGGATAACGGGACGGACGAGGTGGAAATGGAACTGCCGGACAGTGAACCGGAACGGGAGCCGTTCAGGGATTATTCGGGTTCGTCACGGGGAAAGGGCGTGAACTCTTCGACGGTAGCCTACCGGGACATCAACCGACAACTCGGTACGTTCTACGAAACGCCGAAGGTGGACGAGGAAAAGGAAGAACTGAAACGTCAGGTGGAAGAACTGACCGCCCGGCTGGATGCGCAGCAGGGACAGGCGGGCGGCATAGACGAGCAGGTCGCCCTGATGGAAAAGAGCTACGAGCTTGCCGCCAAGTACATGGGACAGAACGGGCAGGCAGGACAAAACGGCGCAATCGTGCAAGTTCCCGTTACCGGACAGAATACCGGGCAAGGGACGGGAAAGCCCGCCGTTGCGGTACAGGCGGCACGGCAGCAAACGGTGTCGGGGCTGCAACAGCCCCTAAGCGATGCGGAGTTCATGCGGGCGTACAGCCAGCCGAGAAACTACGGGTTCAATACGGCGGTCGGCAGCGGGTACGCTATGGGGAAGAATACGATACGGGCGTGTATCCACGGGGATCAGACGATTATGGACGGGCAGACGGTGAAGCTCCGGCTGCTCGAACCGCTGCAAGCGGGAAACCTTGTGATTCCGCAGAACACGCTCGTTTCGGGAACGGGAAAGGTACAGGGGGAACGGCTGGATATTGTGGTGTCGTCCATCGAATACCGGGGGAACTTGCTGCCCGTGGAACTGGCGGTGTATGACAGTGACGGGCAGAAAGGCTTGTCCGTCCCTTCGTCACTGGAACAGGAAGCGGCAAAGGAAGCCCTTGCGAATATAGGCGGCGGACTGGGGACAAGCATTTCGTTTGCGCAGAGTGCCGGACAGCAGATCGCTATGGACTTGACAAGGGGGGGGATGCAAGGCGGCAGCCAATATCTTGCCAAGAAGTTCCGGACGGTGAAGGTGCATCTGAAAGCGGGGTATGAATTGATGCTTTACGCCAAAGAGTAGTACTTTTTCTTTTGTCTTGATACAAAAGAAAAAGATACCAAAAAGAAAAAATCAAGACTGCATTTTCTACGCTACTCTCTTCCTGCGTTTCGCTAAAGAAAAAGAACTCGCTACGCTCAAACAGCTTTTTCTTTTCGACGCTACACTACGGTCGTTCGCTTCACGCTGCGAAAATGAGGTCGGGATGCCATGCGGATTGGATGCTTTGCAGGCTTGGAATGTGAAAATAACAATGATTAAAAAGAAAAGACAAATGAAAAAGATTTTTGGATTGGTTGCGCTCGTTATGGGCGCAGTAATGTGCGTGAACGCACAAGTGAATGACACAATACAGACGGTTGCCGGAAATGACCTGTATCAAGGGATCACGCAAAAGTTACCCTATCGGCAGATGGTTACTCCGTTCGGGGTACAGGTGACGTTTGCCAAGACAGTGCATATTATTTTCCCATCAGCGGTGAAGTATGTGGACTTGGGTAGTAACCGGATTATTGCCGGAAAAGCGGACGGGGCGGAGAACGTGATCCGGGTGAAGGCTACGACCGAAGGGTTTCCGGGGGAAACGAATTTCTCGGTGATTTGTGAGGATGGGAGTTTCTATTCATTTAATGCGAAGTATGCGCATGAGCCGGAAATGCTGAACATCGAAATGAAGGACTTTTTGGAGAACGAGGACACAACGGACTTTTCACATACCCGCATGAATATCTATTTCCGTGAACTGGGCAACGAAAGCCCGCTGCTGGTGAAGCTGATTATGCAAAGCATCTATAAGGCGGACAAGCGGGAAATCAAGCATCTGGGTTGCAAACGCTTCGGGGTGCAGTTCCTTTTGAAATCCATCCACTCGCATAACGGGCTGTTCTATTTCCATACGGAAACAAGGAACAGGTCGAACGTGGCTTTCAACACGGACTTTATCAAGTTCAAGATTGTGGATAAGAAAGTGCCGAAGCGTACCGCCATTCAGGAACGGGTGGTAGATCCGGTACGCAGCTATAACGAGGTGCTGGTAACGAACGGGAAAAGCAATGTGCGCACGGTGTACGTCGTTCCGCAATTCACCATACCGGACGATAAAATTCTAATTATCGAACTGTTCGAGAAGAACGGCGGCAGGCATCAGACGATACGGGTGGAGAACGCCGACCTTGTGGCGGCAAAAGTGATTAACGAACTGAAAATAAAGTAAATGATGAAAAGGGTATTGTTGATTATCATGTTCTTCGGGGTGTGCCTGCATTTTAACCAGGCACACGCCCAGAGATGCCTGCCCGGAATGAGGGGAATACAGTTCACGGGCGGACTTTCGGACGATCTGCGCTGGAAAAACGGCAACGGTTTCGGCTACCATGCCGGGATAGCGGTAAGCACTTACACGAAGAACGCCCACCATTGGGTGGTCGGTGCGGAGTATCTGGAAAAGCGGTACGACTACCGGGGCAGCCTTTATCCGGTCAGCCAGTTCACGGGGGAAGGCGGGTATTACCTGAACTTCCTTTCGGACAGGAAGAAGACATTTTTTGCGGCACTGGGATTGTCCGCCCTTGCCGGGTATGAAACGGTGAACTGGGGCGAACAGATGATGCCGGACGGTTCACGGCTGACGGACGGGGATAATTTCATTTACGGGGGTGCGCTGACGCTGGAATTGTCCGCATACCTGACGGACAGGATTGTCTTGCTGGTAAACGGACGGCAAAGGATGCTGTTCGGGGGTGATTGCGGAAAATTTCATTCACAAATTGCGGTGGGACTACGTTTTATGATTCGATAACTACTATAATAATGTATATGAAGAAGATAATTTATCAAATGCTCGTGGGCTGCTACATAGTGGCCGCCCTTGTGCTTGTGTGTGCCTGTAATAGCCAGTTGGATATTCAGACGAGATACCCGTTCACGGTAGAGACGATGCCCGTCCCGAAAAAACTGAAGGTGAACGATACGGCGGAAATCCGCTGTGAACTCAAACGGGATGGACGCTGGGAAGATACGGAGTACACGATTCGGTGGTTCCTGTATGACGGGAAAGGCACGCTAAAACTGGATGATGGCACGGTGCTGTTGCCGAATGACCGTTACCCGCTGGAGAAAGAAACGTTCCGGCTGTATTTTACTTCGCAGTCGGACGATCAGAGCAGTTTGAAGGTGTGGGTGGAAGATTCGTTTTCGCAAACCGTGGAACTGGAGCTAAGTTTTAATAATGACAATTCGGAAGAATGACTAAAAAGGTAAACAATGAAAGACAATACAGTTCCGGGGGTGTATCTTCTTAATATAGATATGGGGTGCGAACAGGCAAAAGAGGAATTTAAGCGGATGGGATTTACAGACGGGGAAAAGCTGGACTTTGAACGGTTTACCCCGCAAGCCTTGTCCGTCACTCCGCTTTGGCTGGTTTGGCACGGGACGGTACACAACGGCAATATGTTGCTGAAAAGTGATGAAGAACTGATACCGCTGGGTATCAGTTCAAAAACAGAGCTTCCTATCCGCAGGTTGAGTGAACTTGTCCGGGAACATAGCCAAAGAACGGGAAGGTATCGGGACGGAACGGAGAACGGGGATTATTCGCTGGAAAGATTGTGCCGGTTTGAACGCACGAGTGAGAAGTGCATGGCTGCCGTCCGGCAAGACGGCTGGGAACTGGCACACGTGCCGGAAGAGGTGAAAACGCCGGAGATGTGCCGTCTTGCACTTGATAACAGTGCAGATTTGGCTTATGAAAACTTGGAACTGTTGCACTATGTGCCGTTCCCGGATATTTGTCTGGAATATATCAAGGCGAACAACGGGTGCGGCGATGTTGAACTGCCGGAAGTATTGAGTGCCCTTGCACCGGGAGTCATTGACAGCCGGATAGCGGACTATGCCATCGAACAGGACGGGCGGTGTTTAGGTGTGCTGCCCGCATATCTGCAAACAGTGGAACGGGCTGAAAAGGCGGTAAAGGAAGCAGGTACGGAAGTCCTTGCGGGCGAAAAGGTACGTGCGGAACTGAAAACAGAAGGGTTGTACCGGAAATGTGCGGAACATAGCTGGATGTCATTCGCACTGCTTCCGAAAGCGGAGCGTTCGCCGGAAATCTGCCTGCTGGCAGCAAAACTCTATCCCCAAGAAACAGCCCAACGTCCGGACTTGATACCGGAAAGCGTGAAAAACGGATGCAACGTGTATTCGCTCTGCAAAATGATGGAAACACGGACGGGGGAAAAGTTCACGTACCAACAAATGACGGACTTCTACAACGGGAAGCCGCTGAACGTGCGCCGGATGGAAATGCCGGACGGGGTACAGAAAGACAAGGCGGTGAAGTTCGACAAGGAGAAACAGGAGTTTTCTTTCTCGGCTATCCGGCAGGAACGGAAAAGAGGATTGCGGATGTGATATGAGCCGACAATACAAAATAGTGAGAAAGCATCCTTCGGGATGCTTTTTTGTATAGGTAACAATGAAAAATACAGTAAATACTGTGTTTTATAAAAATCTTATCTTATATTTGGCAAAAGATGCCAGACAAAGCCGTTAAATATCCTAATATGGTCGATTATCGAAAAAGAACGGACGGGAAACGAAAAGGGAGTTTAGGGGTGGCGGGTAACTTTGACGAAGCAAATTTAGTATGAAATAATAAATGTTGGATTATCACTGATGCAATAAATTTCTAATTAAAAATCAAATAAATTTCGTTCTTTGACATTTTGGTTCTGATTGAGTGGTTCGTTAAGAGTCAGCAATTCTTTTATATCAGTTTTCTCAAGCGCTGAAACGCTGAGTAATGTGGTACACTCTGTTACTGAATATGGACTTTTATAGGTCGCCTTGATTCTGGCGACTATAAGATAAGTACATAATGCTGCCCATAGGTGAGTCTTGACAGGGAATTGGACATTGATATTTAACCAATTTATTACTATATTTGAAAACAGGATTCAAGTATAAAACCCGAATCCTGAAGTTTTCTATTTACACAAAATTGTGGACAGTGCCGAAGCGAGTCGTTTCCAAACCTACTTTCAGCTCAACTGTTGTCCAATCTGTTTGTCTCCATTTTTTCAAATGTCTGAAATTGACTTTGTTCCTATTCCCATTAGCGACAAATAGTGTCCTTCGGGATTATTTTCCACATCAAAAACTCTCGCCAAACAATATTTTTCGGTTTTATTAATTTCATTTACAAACTTCCACTCTCTTGAACTAATCGGAAGAGCAATAGTATCTGCTTGCTCTATACTTGTTCTTGTCGATTTGACTTCTATGTAAATTTTATTTCCGTCATTTGTTTCTACAGTCAAGTCATATTTGCTGTAATTATCTTGAATATAATGAGATTTCCCTTCATAATCAACAATTTCAAAATCTGTTGGTACTTCTGATTTGTGTTCCCAAATTACATTTTTGAAATTACCTGACTTTAACAATTGACTATAAATATAAGCTTCCCCTTTGTATCCATTTTCAAAATTTCGTCTTTCTTCTACTTCATTTGCCGGTTGATAGTCAGATTGTCCGCTCCAACCTTTTATGCGTTCTTCTAATTTTAGCAACTCTCTAATCCGATCTGCTGTAATATCAGGAAATTCTGTTGCAATTTCATTGATTACGGCATTTGATGCAGAATTTTCAACTTTTTCCTGTAACTCTGCAACTTTCGCTTCTAATTCCTCTTTTTTCTTTTCGAGTGAATTAATATCTCCGTTTGATTCAATGAATTTATCCAATAGTTCGGGATCAATAGACCTCGCTCTTTGCATTCTTTGGCGTTCTTCCAAACTCCAAAGGACATTCATTTCAATAGTTTCTTTTTTCTTGTATATATGTTGAAAATGTGTTCTTGCCTCTTCTTTGTGTTTTGGAAACCAACCTATCATAAGCAACTCTATTGCTTTTTTGAAATTTTCATCGCTCCAAACATAAGGCTTATTCTTGAATATATCATTTATTGTATTATCAAGTATTTGTGAAATGTCTTCAATTTTTTTAGAATGAACAGGCTGGATAGACAAAGAGGAGTCGGCTAATAAATTTCGAAAATCTTCGGCTGGAGCAACCAAATACAAAATATCCTTTAGTATATTGGGTATGTTGTCATCTTTAAAAACTTCATCAAATGAACAAAAATTTCCATTTTGATTTGGGACAATTTTCTTCGAAATACTATTGTTTGATTTCTTCAAGTAATCGTAAAAATCATTCAAAAAAATAATTGTATCGCCATCGTCGTAAGTTTTTCCCGATTCGGACAAAAACGTCTTCAATTTTTCCAATTTAGCATCTTCTTCTAAATGTCCTTGCAATGATTTAATTATTTTGTCGTTTGTTTTACGCCAGAAATCTTCCACGTTACAAGAAATTATCATTTTTGAATATGAGCTACATCTTTCATAGTAGTATTTCTGAACAATATCTAATAATGTTTTTTGAGAATTATATAATAATTGGCTCGTTTCATCGGGTAAAAAATGTGCTAAAAATACCGCAAAATCTAAATCGTCATCTCCATTTTCAAATTTATTGCTTTTGAAAACTTCATTGATAATTTCAATAACCGTGTTTATGTTTTTTTCGTTTGCAATATTGATAGAAGTAATCTCTTTGTGTAAAAGACTATCTTGCAGATTTATGCCAAATTTTTCTGCCCTTTCGGATTTTAATTCTTCAGGAATACCTATGTCTCTTGATAAATTTGCTTTATAACAAAAAGTTCCTTTTTGATTTGGAACAATAGCACATTCGTCCAATTCATCTGCTTTTACTTCTTTTGACACAAAAGCAATAAAGCTATTTATCCATTCAACCTTATTCTCAATAGTTTCGGGCAATGATTCTATATTTTCATATTCTGATACTCTTTCCATTAATTGCTTTGTCAACCATTTGTGTAATGTTTGATATGCTTTTTCGGGAATATCATTGTTTATATTCTCGTCAATTTGCAAATTTGCATAGAGTGTTTTTGTAAAACTGTGAACTTGTTTTTGCTTGTCAATAAAATCCTTGTTGTATTTTGATTCGTCGACTGGAACTGTGTTTAGCAATGGTAACAATCCTTTTATTGTTTCTTCAACGGACAAGTTCTTATCCTTAATAATGTACTCTGCTTGTTCGTTAATTTTGTCTGCAATGCTTTTTGTGTCAATTTTTAGAGGAAGATTTATTGCGGTTATGTTTTTGCTCAATAACAATGGCGTTAAATTCTCACCCAAATCACTCAAAACTCCTATCATATAATCGGTTAATCCAACTCCTTCGGCAAAATCATCGTTTTCTAACGAAACTAAGTCGCCATTTCTATTTGGAATTAACGCAAATTCCTTCAAAAGACTTTCGTTTGTTTCTTTTATAAATAATAAAAACCGATTTAACCAATCATATTGATTTGAAGACACCTGAATATTGCTAACATTTTCTTTTTCAGAAATATACTTGCATAAATCTTCTATTTTGAATAACCCACAATTTTCCCACGCTAATTTAGCCCAATCATTTGAAATGTTGGGCAACGGCAATTTATCAGCGAAGATTTCAGTAGATAAATCATAAATTATTGTCTGATTTTCATTTTTTGAATCTTTTGGGATTATAATGTTTTTCTCCCCTTTATTTGTGAAAAGTTTTTGATTACCACTTTGAGTTTCAACAACAGCATATTTTTTCAAAATTTCTCGATAAGGTTCAATTATTTCATTTTCAAACCATTCTTTATTGAAGTTTTTCTCGAATTTCGGAACTTTCTTTAATCCTTTAGCTAATAAAAACAGTTTGTGATAGTCGTTTTCGGACAAATATGAAACCAGTGACTCGTAAATAGTAACGCTCTCTTTTAGAATTAAGCGGTTAATTCCACCCTCTGAAATTACGCATTTGTCTGCGAGAATGTCATCGCCAATCAAAATCAAACTTTCGCGCTCCGAATCTGGCTCAAAGTCGGGACTGTTCAAATAAATAGGCATAATGTGTGTTTCAGAGCCGACAAGTGGCAAAACGCAAAAATGCGAGGGGGTATCTTGATTTTCAATAAGGTTTTTATTATCGTCTATTTCTATTGTGCCAGTAAGCCGTATATTTCGGTCTGTTTTAAATCGTCTCGTTAATGCTTCGCTATGTTTTTTTAACGATTTATGAATAAATTTTCGAGAATACGGAGTATTTCCATTTTCAACAAACTCAAATTCAGACACATAAATATTATTGTTTTCATCTAACAAACAAAGTTCTTTTCGGATTATTTTCGTTACAACACCGTCATTATCTAATTCAACGCTATTTAATTCTTTGCAAAACAGCATTGTTTGAGCGATATTTGATATGAAATTTTCCAATCCCAACCGCAAAGCATTTTCATTTTGCGGAGTTCTTAAGTGATAAGTGTATGTAGTCCAATTATTTGTTTCTTCGGTGTATATCATGCTTTCTTTCATCTTTTTTATACCCTCCAACAATTCGGGTTCATCTAATCCGTCCCGATACATTGTTGCAGAAAATCCACAAAGTGGATTGTTTATATTATCAGTGAAAACATCCCCCTCTATAGATACAATTTTTGAAAGAGTATGAGTTGTAAGAAAACCTGTTCCAAATCTTCCTGTGCTTTCGCTATTGTTTACTTTTCCTTCGCTGTATTTATAAAGTAATCCAAGTTGTGCTTTTGCAGTAAACGGTGCCCCATTGTGTAAAAACTTCACTTCTTTATCTCTGACAATAAGTTTTATATCTACAGAATTTCTACTCTCGTCTTGCGAAATACTATCTTTTGCATTTTGAATCAATTCCCACACCCAACGTTTGCAATCGTTTTCTGTTGGTTCGTTTAGCTGTCGCAACCTATTTTGCACATTGCTAATATACATTTTATTTAATAACTCGTCAAATGCATCACTTACACTTTGAGGTTGTTTTATTATTGTTTTATTATCCATGATATTTTCTTTCTTTATCGCCTGTAAAAATACGAAATACTTGCGAACCAGCCATATTTCCACTAAAAAAGCCTCTGCGTTCTTCTACTTTTTCGGCTTAACTTCTTCATATTGCTGATACCAATAGACCGCCTTCTCTTTCCACTCTTGGCGTTCATGAATGAAATAACCTGAAAGAAATGCCGAAACCAATGTTATTAACCACATGGCAATCTATCTCCGTATGGTTCTTATCACTCGTTTCGATGACGGAGTTGAAATCCGAAGACCAATAAAAATACAAGGAGACTTTATCTGGACACGAAAACAAGGCTGGAAGAGATGGGGATAAGTTGCTGATAAAGAGTATAACAGAGTGTTATTTAGAGTAAATGAAAGAGCGATATGGTCGGAATAACTATAAAATAGTGAGAAAGCATCCTTCGGGATGCTTTTTTTGTATGGGTAATAATGAAAAATACAGTAAATGCTGTATTTTCTAAAAATCTTATCTTATATTTGGCAAAAGATGCCAAATGAAGCCTTTAAATATCCTAATATGGTCGATTACCGAAAAAGAACGGACGGAAAACGAAAAGGGAGTTTAGGGGTGGCGGAGTAACTTTGGTACTATCAATGAAAAGGAAATAATAAAATACCGGATTATGAATATTAAAACATTTTTAATTATGGCTACAATGGGATTTGCGATTTGTGGCAATGCACAAGTGAAAATAAAGAGTTTGTCACTTATATTCAAGCGACAAGTTGCAGTGATGGTCTTTTTAATTATCAGCATACTGCCGATAACTGCACAAGAAACCAATCAGACCTCAAAAGAAAAGCAAAAAGTGGAATCTTCACGGCTGCCCTTTATGATGTCATTTTCGATTGGTTCAAATTTCAATACCGGGGGAAGTGATTATGCTGAATGGTTTGGCTCACGGGCGGATGTTGCCACGCAGTTTGACTGGCGAATGAATGTTCCGTTGTTCCGTCATTGGTGCGCATATTTAGATTTAGGTGTCAGCTTTTTCAACATACAAACAGACAATTCGGGTGAAAATATTGCAGGTGCAGTCATTGACAAGCTATTCCCCGGACTAAGTAAGATAAAACCATCCCTTAGCACAGGAATCACTTACGTTGTAGAAAAAAGGGAATGGCAGTTCATGCCGAGAGCCGGAATAGGCTGGACGAGTGCAGGCAATTCAAATAAGATGAAAAGTACTGACGGAAAGATTTATCAACTCGAAATAAACAGGTCACCTATGTTCTTTAACACTGGGGCTTCCATAGGTTACCGCACATCAAATTTATGTAGTTTCATCCTTGATATTAACTACCGTTGCCCTTTGCAAGATTGCAAAGCGACCTATACAACTACCCTGCCGGATTTACTCCCTGTAACAGAAGTCATGAAATCCCGTTCATGGGCAAACGATTTGAGCGTTTCACTTGGTATTCAGCTGCAATTAGGGAAGAATAATAAGAACAAAATCAAACTACAATGAAAATAATTTTGCATATTCTTCTTTATCTACTGACTTTTTTCGCTTACCTTGGAGCGGTGGGATGGGCTGTTGAGCAAGGTTCTGCAAAAATGTCAGGTGATGCGATGAGTCAAGGCATGAAGCAAGCTTTCAGCACATTATTTTATACAGTTTTGGTTATTGTGGCGGTTTATGTGGTTAGCGTGCTGATTGCAAAGTTCCTTCTGAAAGGAAGCATTTTACTATCGGCTTGTATCAATGCCGGGCTGATACTGCTGTGGGTAGCCATCTTTGTTTTTGCCAGCTTGAATAAAAAAGTACGACCTATCTCTGATTATCTGTTAGTGGAAATAAATACTCCTCGCCTTTATCCTGTTACCGTTAGTGACTGCAAAATAACTCTATCAAACGGTGAGGCATACAGGTTTGGCAGAAAGGGGCATAAAATGATAGCGGTAGAAGGTGACGCATGGGGAAAAGAGGGCGAAATAACATATATTCCAGGCGATTCGCTTCCCGCACATATTGATATAAGTTATTTGTCTTATGTGGAAGATAAAGTATATCATGTAGAAGCTGATTTACCCGTAGAAAAATTAAATAAGTTGTATCATCAGGGATGGTTGAATGGATGGAATGAAGAGCAACATTATGACGGCTTGGTCATTGGGTGCGCTCCATACGGAATTGTTAAAATATGGCTGCGCAGTGATGTACATGGGGGACGGCGTACTGAGCTATGTTCATTCAAGGGAAAAGAAGATTGGGAAGCTCTGTTGGGATACAAGATGGATTGTAATGGTATACATTATAAATGTGATAAGGAAAGAGTTCGGAATAAGGTCTGGGAAAATCTGGAAACGAACGGACTGCCGGACACACTCTTTTTTGATAACAGCCATATCCGGTATAATTACCGTATCGTGGTTGAAACGGAATCGCCAGATGATAAGTTGCATAATATGGAGTTGGTTCTCTGTAATGGAGAATATGATAATACGTCCCAAAGTAAAACTCCCGATTGTGATTATAAGATGCAGGTCTGCCCTAAATATATTCGGCTGGAATGGCGGTACAGAAGGAAAAATACCTGCTTGGATTTTAACCCCAAAGAGATTGTCGAGTTTTTCAATTCGTCTTTCGGTGATGATTGTTCACAACCGGGCGACTTGGTGATACGATTGGATGAATATGGCAATCTAAAAAATATAAGCCTGAAAATCGGGAAGAATGTATATCGCTATGATAAGGAGAAAAGAAAGAATAAAAATGATACAGGATAAGGAGAATTGATAAAATTATGGTTATTACAATGGTTCTTTGCTACTTTACTTTCCCGCCACAGCTCACGGAAGAAAGTAGTGAAAAAATCCGATTGAAAAAGTGGTTTCTTTGCTTCTTGTCTTTTCCGCTACGGCTCACGAAAGAAAGAAGTCCG
>OATI01000204.1_pt1 | contig 71319 bp, 53 predicted proteins | sample 1494981 | NCBI WGS metagenome assembly OATI01 (sample SAMEA2579952, study PRJEB22360) | human gut metagenome
GGAAAGCTGATCCCCACTGGATTTGGCAGCTTCGGCCGCCATTAGCACTACGTCTGCATAACGGATGAGCCGGATGTTTACCCAAAAACCTTTATTGGTATACTCACGCCGCAAGGCCGGGTCTGTATACGCTTTCTTGTTGAAGGCGCGTCCCATAGCCTGAGATACAGGCGATTCATTGTAAGGGGTATTTGTATTTTCAGGAGTGATCGGATCTGTCTCGTTCTTACGGAAGTAGAGAAGGGTTGCGTCTCTACGTGGGTCTCCCGCTTCATAGGCATTATACAACTCTTCTGTTGCCATATTGAATCCCCAGCCAAGATCCCATTGACTTGCGCCACGCACTCCCTGTACTTCACAAAACTGGCTACCTATTACATCGCTGGCAGGCATTGCTGCTGTAGCTGTACATTGCAGTTCGAAAATAGAACCACTGTTATTCTCACCTTCGTCTGTAAATATCTTCTCGTAGGGAGTATTCAGATTATAAAGTCCGCTTGACATGACATCGTTGGCGGCTACATAAAGGCTGTCCCAATTATTGCGCATCATGAACGTACGTGCATGGAGCGAACGGGCGGCCCCCCAGGTAAGGCGGCCCAGGTATTCTGTTGTCCACTGTTCCGGCAGTAGCTTTTCGGCTCCGGCAAGATCCTTGTCTATTTGTTTATAAAGATTCTCTGCGGTGGTTTTGGGCACATTTGCCTCCGAAGAATCATTCACTTTAAAAGTGATCAGAGGAACTTCGCCGAAAGCACGTACCAGGTTAAAGTAGCAGTAGGCACGGAAGAACATCGCCTCTCCGCGATTACGGAGATCTTCTTCCGTCAGCTTGCCGCTTGCTTCACTCTCTTCAATAGAGGTAAGGATGTCATTGCACTGGAAGATGATTGCATAGTTCTGACTCCAGTATCCACCCAATAAACCATTGGTAGGAGTATAGATGAAATCGTCGTACATTTCTGCGATGTCCGAACCATCACTGCTTATACTGCCTTTTTCGGCATCTTCACTTCGAAAACTATGGATGGCGAATGCCGGTGTCCCTGCAGTTATGTTAAAGTTACGCATCATGGTGTAAACGTTGTAAATCTTGCCATTTACCAATGCGTTCGGATCGTCGTCTTCTGTAAATTGCCCTTGCGGACTACGATCTAAAAAGTCGTTACAACTTGTCAGTGTCATCGCCCCTAAGGCCAACGACAAGGATAAGAGGATATAGATATATCGTTTCATCATTATATGAATTATAGTTTATGAATTATAGCTTATGTAATCGTTCTAAATTATATGATGTTGTTATTGAAACACAGATTATCGCAGATTCACGCAAAGCATATCATCGCTCAAGTATAGCGCAGCCATTTAATCTGCGGAAATCTGCGATCATTTGCGTTTCAATAAAATAATACCATCCGAATGGTAACTCCCCGTGCGGGAAGCACAGCACTTAGAAGGTTAAGTTGATGCCGAAGGTGTAAACGGCGGGCACAGGATAACTACCGTTATCTACTCCGAAAGTAATGGCTGAACCACCTAATTCCGGTGTGTACCCGGTATTATGCTTCCATGTTTTCAGGTTCTGAACATTGAAGTATACCTTCAGCGCCTGCATGCGTGCTTTGGCAATTAACGCTTTATCAAAAGTATACGCCAGTTGCAGGTTACGGATACGGAAGAAGCGTCCGCTTTCGACGTAGTATTCCGAGTTTTCGCGGTTAATGGAATGCTTCGTATTCAGCAATGGCTGGCTGTTTGATGTGCCTTCTCCATGCCAACGGTCGAGTCGCTGCGCCATATAGTTGAATTGAGCAAAGGTATAGTTATCCCAAGTACGGTATATCTGATTGCCCCCTTGTCCCATCATTTCGACGCTGAGGTCCCAGTTCTTGTAAGATACTCCCAAAGAAATACCGTAGGTGACGTCCGGCGTCGGATCGCCAATCATGGTACGGTCTTCCGGGGTAATCTTGCCATCACCGTTCACATCCTTGAACTTCAAATCACCCGGAGTTACGGTGGCCAAGGTATTGGTAGGAGAGGAGGCTATATCCTCCGGTGACTGGTACACGCCATCTACCTTGTAACCGTAGAAGTAACCTATCGGATAGCCCGCCATTCTATAGCTTTGGCTCTTATCTCCGGCGATGATAGAATATCCTTCCTGTACCAGACTTTTCACTTTGTTGCTGATCGTAGTCAGGTTTGCACTTACTGAATATCCCCAATCTCCGATCTGATCACGCCAGGTTGCTGCCAGTTCCACGCCACTGTTTCTGATTTCTCCCAGATTACCAATGCCCGGGATCGTACCGGAGATACCCGGAACTTCTGCAAGCAGATCTTTCGTATTCTTTTTATAGAATACTCCTTCCAGATGTAACCGGTTGCGGAGCATATTCGTTTCGAACCCCACTTCCCAGGCTTCCACCTTTTCCCAGCGGAGATTGGGGTTAGGTAAATATGCCAGTTGGTATCCCGGATAGATGATGGACGGTTTACCGAATATAGCCGAATATGCATTTTTCAGTAGCGGTTCGGCCGGATAGGCAGTACTCAGATTCTGATTACCCAATGTACCCCATGAACCCTTCAGCTTCAGCATGTCCAGCCAACTGATATCTTTCATAAACTCTTCTTCACTCATCAACCAGCCTGCACCTACCGAGTAGAAATTCTGCCATTGGTTGCCTGTATATGAAAAGGCGGAGGAGCCATCCCGACGGAACGAACCGTTGAACAGGTATTTCCCTTTGTAATTGTAAATGACACGTGCCAGCATGGATACGGTTGTTCGTTCCCATTGCGTACTGCCGTTGGTGGCAGTGGCTGCATCTCCGATACTGACGAACCATTTGTCCGGATCGTCGGGGATAACGAGTCCCACTCCCTGTTTGCGGGCGCCATCCAGTCTGCTCAATGAATTGTAATAGGTGGTAAAACCGGCAGTGGCTGTCAGGTTGTGTGCACCGTCAGCGAAACTATTGGTATACGTCAGTACGTAATCGCTTTGTACTTTTGTTTCGTTCTGTTTGAACTGGCTCACCTCTGTCTTTCCTGTTCCCAAGGTTGAAACATTACCCTGCACGGTAGGGTCATATACTTTGATAATCGGTGTGTAAGTTCGTCCGTTGTCCGAAGCATAATCCATAGAGAATGTGGCACGGGCTGTGAAATGTTTCAGGAAATCAATTTCACCATATATACTGCCCGAAGCACGGTAGTTTTCAGCTTTGGTAGTATTGGCTTTCAGATCTACATCCACCATCGGGTTGTTCATCTGTGCTTTCTGAAATTCCGGCAGGGCTGTGTAAAGGCCATACTCTGTATTGTATACAGGGGCAACCGGTGTGGTGCGGATAGCGCCCAACACCTGTTTGGCATCAGCGGGTAAGATACGTGCACCGTTCAGTTGGAAGCCAACCTTGAAAAAGTCCGTTAGCTTGTACTCGTTACTTGCATTGATGGTCACTTTGCTGAACTTCTCATGCTTGATATTACCCTGTTCGTGGGAATAACCTACGCCTAGATAGAAGCTATGCTTCTCAGAAGCACCTGTAATGCTGATATTGTTATTGGTAATGAATCCGTTCTGGAAGATTTCGTCTTGCCAGTCTGTATTAGCATTCCAGTTGCTGAAGTCAAAAAGAGCAGTCTCTTCATTGGTCAGCTGTTCATTGTATAACTCTTTAAACTGGTCTGCATTGGTCATTGCTATTTTGTCCACAACTGATTTCCAACCAAAGGATGTATTGATATTCACTCTGGTTTGCCCTTCTTTGGCCTTTTTGGTGGTGATAATGATTACACCGTTCGCACCGCGTACACCAAATATGGCTAATGAAGAAGGGTCTTTCAATACCTCCATTGATTCAATATCTTCCGGATTAAGGAAGTTGATATTATCGTTGAAGAGTCCGTCTACGATATACAAAGGTTTGTAGCCGTTGATAGAATTCGTTCCGCGGATACGTATTTCAGGATCATCACCGGCACGTCCGTTATTGATAATCTGCACACCGGCAATCTTTCCTTGCAGAGAAGACAGTGGGTTAGTAGCAGGCTTGTTAGCAATTTCTTCACCTTTTATATTGGTGATAGAACCGGTAAGGTCGCGTTTTTTAGCACTACCGTATCCTATGACTACGGTTTCGCCCAGCATCTGTGAGTCGTCTTTCATCACGACATTAATCACAGTTTGCAGCCCTACAGGGATAATTTGTTTCTGCATACCTACATATGAAAATTCAAGTACATTGTCCGGAGTGACTGAGATAGAATAGTTTCCATCCAGGTCAGTGACTGTTCCGGAGGAGGTACCTTGTATCAATACTGATACCCCGATCAGGGGTTCGTTCAGCGCGTCGGTTACTGTACCCGTCACTGTTTTTGTTTGAGAAAACAAAGATGACGAGGTCAGTAACAGGCAGGCTATGGCAAGGATATTCCTTAGCCAGGAGGTTCTCTTCTCTTCGGGAAGATGTTGTAAAGGTTTAGGTCTCATTGCGTTAAATTTTACTATTTACATGAACTACTTTATTAGAATACTCTCTTAAGTCTAATTGTCACATGAAGTGGCGACGAAAATATTAAAGTGAACAAACAAGTAGTAAAAAAGATTAGGATAAGAGTGTTAATCGTGATTTTTAACAGTGGGAAAGAGGAAGATGTGGGGAAAGGGAGATGGCTCGAATCTGATCGGAATGAGCAAAACTCACCACAGAGTAACACAGAGTTCCACTGAGTAGTATTTATCTGATAAAACGCGGATGATCGCAGATGAACGCAGATTAAAAAACTGTAGTTCTTTATTTTATCGTTATTTCCCTTTGCGAAAATCTGCGTTCATCTGCGTTTCAATAAAGATTTAAACTCTGTGGAACTCCGTGTTACTCTGTGGTGAAATACCGTTCAAATAGTAACCACCGCCTGGCGTACCTCCCCGTGCGGGAAGCACAAAGGGAGCACTTCTTTTGCATGTTTCATACATTGCAATACGTTTTCTTTATTTCCAAGGAATGGACCGGATTTTTCTATTTTCAGTGTAGACATTGCTGCTGCAAAGCGTCCGGCCTCTTCGATACTTGCTCCTGCAGCCCGCTGGTACAGGTAACCAATTGTATATGTATCGCCACATCCTGTGGCATCTGTCACTACATCCGGCTCGTATGCCGGAATCTGATAAAAGGTTTTTCCGTCAAAGATAACTGAGCCCATGCTACCAAATGTGAGCAATACCTCTTTTACACCCCATTCGTGGAGTCTATGGGCCGCTTCTGTTACATTGTCATATCCGGTTAATACTTCCATTTCGTGTTCATTCACTTTCAGGAAATGTACGTATTTCAGTGCTTCCCTTTTATTGGCCCAATCCACCGGATAGACGTGTGTATCGCGTACCTCACGCAGGTATCCTTGAGAGTCAATAGCAACCAGCCCTTTACCGGCAAGATGTTTGATAACATCTACCGAAAAATCATCGGCCAACAAAGAGCCCAGATGAAAAATATCCGCTTCGATATTCTCAAGCTGTTGTACGGTAAACGGATCTGCTTTGGCGAGTACTCTTTGCGTGCGTTCATCCTGATTCTCGCCATATATGTTTTCAAAGTAAACAGAATATTTGCTGGGAAGAGCGGTTACATCAATACCGGCGTCACGCATTTTGTCTATAACATTCAGCTCACTGTCTCCTACTGCAGTAACCAATTTATAATCAACATCGTTCAGGTGGCGGATAGCATATGAACAATAATAAGCAGTTCCTCCCGGCATGTATACGGTGGATTGAGGTGTTACTACCTTATCTAAGGTGATATGTCCGATGCAACAAAGAGTATGTTTCTTCATTCTAATTCCTTTAGTTAAATGAAAAAGCCTTCAAGAGTAGTTCTTGAAGGCTTTTTAGTGTTTGTGCGGCTGAAGGGACTCGAACCCCCACGTCGCGAGACACCAGATCCTAAGTCTGGCGCGGCTACCAATTACGCCACAGCCGCAAAATCCGTGACTAATTTTTTCTTTAGCGGTGCAAAGATAGATATATTTTTTGTTTTGCCAAACGAAAGACGAATAAAAGTGTTTATTTAAGTAATTTCCTTGCTTCTTCTATAATTGTATCAAACCCATTAGCCTCATCTTTATAGTTTATATCCACTTTTACATCCGGATTAATTCCCCACTCAATATGGTTCATGTTTTTGTCAAAGTGCGGACTGGCAGAAAAACGGATTGTCCAGCCATTAGGAAGTTCGGATGAAAAAGGCATTCCTGATCCTCCTCCGGTTTTATCACCTACGATTGTAACATTAGGAAGGCATCTCATATGATTGACAAAATCGTTGGTAGCGCTGTATGAATGCCGATTGGTAAGTACGGCTACTTTCTTTTGCCAGCGAATACCTTTGGCAGGTTCCAGGTAGATGGCATATGGTTCTGAAAAGTCATTGTGTCCCGGACCTGTCTTATGACAGATATACCCTGTTAGTATTTTCTTTTCTGTGAATCTCGAAGCTATTTTAGCTGAGTTTGTTGCATTCCCTCCGGAGTTTTGCCGAACATCAATAATGAGTCCTTTACAGTTAGAAAAATAGGAGAAAACCCTGTCTAAATCATTATTATCAATGCCTTCGGAAAACTTCTCATAATAGATATAGCCAACTTCATCGTTTAGTATTTTATATTTGAAGCCGGCTGTCTGTTGATAGTTTTGCCCCAGATAATAATTGCTTTCTATCGTTGCTTCACTAAAATTACGTGGTGAGTCAAGCCAGAAGTCAAAGTGGGTTTGATTGTCAGTAGAGGTTAAGTTGACATGTCCGTCCTGAAGTTCGTACAACATATCGCTGAGTACCTGAAAGAGATCCCGGTCATCCATTTCCGGCTCAATAAATTTACGTTTCCTTTCTCCGATCTTTTTCCAGTCAATACCTTTATAGTCCAGAAAGCAATATCGCTCGTCGATGATTTTCCAGAGTTGGTCAAAGTTTCCTATCGGATCATTGGTATACTCTTCCTCCCTAATGCAGGCGGTCAACCCACTCAGGCAAGTAAGAAATAATAGCCAACTGATCATCCGGTTTCTCATCTTTCCATTTACAATTTACTATTTACAATTTACAATTGTCCACGCCATCACCCTGCATAGTACTTCTCCCTTCTCCATTCTTCCTTCTCCCTTTAATACGCCCTTATTGCCGGCGGCAATGGTGTTCCGTTTTTGTTACGGATCAGATACAGATCTTTTACGAATCCTACCATGAATACGTGTGAATATGTATGTGTCCGGATATCATTAACATCCGATTGCTGCAGATCTGCTACATAACTGAAGCGCATCTTTGCATAGCGAATCGGGAAGTCTATGGATAACATTTGTCTCATGGAAGGTTGGTTGTGCAGTGAAGTAAATTGTACTACTCCGCTGGAATTTCCCAATGTGAATATCTCGTAATAAGATTGACCGTAGTGAGGTGAAAACATAACCCCTATTACCGGTACATTGACCTGATAACGGAATGTGAGTGGATAGTTTTTTATTTTTGCATGCCAGATTGCCATTCCGGAAGCGTCGAGATTGAGAAATGCCCGTGCTGATGCCGGGTTATTGGTATTGCGTAGATTGTATACAAATCCTCCGTTAATGTCTGCCAGAGCCCCCGCCAGCAGCTTAAAGTTTTCTGTGATGCGGAATTGGTAATGCAATCCATAATTCCAATTCACCAATCCGGCAAAGGTATTATTATTATCTACCCGGTTATGTGTATATCCAATGTTTGCCTGAAAAAAGTTTTGTACGGATACTTTTCCATTAAGCAATTTTGTCATACGCATTGTTTCCCGTGAAATACGAAAGTCGATACCTTTATATTCCTGTGGTGAGAGATAAGTGTCGAATATATTGGTGTAGCCTATTCCATACATAGTAGCACGGGTCACATAGCGGTTGGCTTGCAACGAATCTACCTGAGCATACAGCCCGTGGCAAAGAGCCAACAGACAATATCCGGTTAGAATGATCTTTAACAGTATCTTCTTTCTCATTGACAAACCTTTATTTAGTTGAAAATTGAAAATTGAAAGTTGAAAATGAGGGCAACTGCATTATGCCTGATCGTAAAGTGTATTTTCAACTTTCAACTTTCAATTTTCCATTATTCAAACAGTTTCATCTGTCCTGTCATCTCATCCAGAATATCTCCTTCACTTTTGCCATGGTCCGGATCGAGAATCTCTGTTTCCTCCTCTGTGTCCTCTTCTTCTTTGGGCGCGGGAGGTTCAGGGAAACGGGTCGGTTCCAGTTCGTTGATCGTTTCTACCGTATAAGTAGTGATACGTTTGCCTTTTGCCTTGAAACCTTTGACGGCAATAAATTCATCGGCATCTATCACCATCGGATCTCGGAAACTGTCATGACCACCAAAGATGACTTCCAGACGTGGATAATATTCATCTGTCAGCAGAATCAGTTGATTGGCTTTATTTTCTCCCAGGTAATTCTGCTTACGGGAGGTGCTTTCAAAACAGAAACGTTTCAGATATGGATAGTTCTGCTGATCAGCGTCGTATAAAGCAGCTGTCCATACTTTATTAGAATCAAACTTCTCAACGATACTTACATTGTTCTCGTAATGGTTGCTTACGTCGAAGTTTGTTGTATAGAACTCGCCTGTATTGAGAACTACCAGGATAGAGTCGTCGCTCTGGAACTCTCCCAGATATTCACCTCGTCCGTCATAGTTGAGGCGTAACACATCCCGGTCGAACCATACTTTACGTCCCCCAAGCGTAGAACCTCCGCGTTGCTTTAAGGCTATCTTGTGTACCGGCAGACGAGTCAGAATAACTCCCTGTGCCTGGCGACTCTTAATACCAATCTCGCTGAAGTCCCGTTCGAAGATAATACGGCGTACACGGGGATTCGGTTTCAATGTCACTTTTATGATTTCGGCTTCTCCGTTCGGATTTGCGCTGAAATATGTGATTCGTGACTCGGGAGTACCCTGTGTTACGTCATATTCGCGATCCCGTACGATGGAGGTTACGGCAAAACGTTTGATGTAGGTTGTTCCCTCTTTTCCGTCACGGTAAGTTACATTGTAGATCGTTCGTTTATCATTCTTCTTGAATACATTGACATACAACACGTTTTTACCTACGAACTTTTTGTCGGCTACGGGAGTAATCATATATTTACCGTCTCTGTAGAAGATAATTACATCGTCTATATCTGAACAGCAGGCTACGAATTCATCCTTCTTGAGTGCTGTGCCGATAAATCCTTCTTCGCGGTTGATGTATAGCTTTTCGTTAGCTTCCACCACTTTGGTTGCTTCGATGGTATCGAAATTGCGTAATTCCGTACGGCGGGGGAAATTCTTACCATATTTTTCTTTCAACATCTGGTACCAGCTGATTGTGTATTCCACGATATTGGCCAGATGATTGTCTATCTCGGCAATTTCCGATTTCATTTTGGCTATGTTTTCTTCCGCTTTGTCTGAGTTGAACTTCAGGATACGTCCCATTTTAATTTCCATCAGTTTCAGGATGTCTTCCTTGGTTACTTCCCGTATGAATTGCGGATAGAAAGGAGTTAATCGGTTATCGATATGTTCGCACGCAGCATCCATATCTTTGGACTGTTCGAACTCTTTGTCTTTATAGATACGTTCTTCAATAAATATCTTTTCGAGTGAAGCAAAGTGAAGGCTTTCTTGTAGTTCACCTTTGTGTATTTCAAGCTCCTGACGAAGAAGATCGAGCGTGTTGTCTGCCGATTTTCTCAGTACATCACTGATGGCCAGAAAGTGCGGCTTGTTATCATCAATCACACAACAGTTGGGGGATATGCTTACTTCGCAATCGGTAAAAGCATATAGCGCATCAATGGTTTTGTCTGATGAAGTTCCTGCTGCCAGGTGTACTAATATCTCTACGTTGGCAGAGGTATTGTCATCTACTTTTCGCACTTTGATTTTTCCTTTGTCTACGGCTTTCAGAATCGAATCAATCACCGTTGTGGTAGTTCTTCCATAAGGAATTTCCGTGATCGCCAATGTTTTATTATCAACCTTATTGATTTTGGCACGTATCTTCACAGAACCGCCTCGTTCGCCGTCATTATACTTGGATACGTCTATAGAGCCTCCTGTTTGAAAGTCCGGGTAGAGTTTAAAGCTTTCTCCATGCAGATAACTGATAGACGCGTCACATAATTCATTGAAGTTGTGTGGCAATATTTTTGAAGAGAGCCCTACAGCAATACCCTCTACTCCTTGCGCCAGTAACAGCGGGAATTTAACAGGTAAAGTTATGGGTTCTTTATTTCGTCCGTCATAAGACAACTTCCATTCCGTTGTTTTCGGATTGAATACTACGTCGAGTGCGAATTTAGAGAGGCGGGCTTCAATATAACGTGGAGCTGCTGCACCATCACCGGTGAGAATGTTACCCCAGTTACCCTGGCAGTCAACCAGCAAATCCTTTTGTCCCAGCTGTACCAGTGCATCTCCGATAGAAGCATCTCCGTGTGGGTGAAACTGCATGGTATGTCCCACGATGTTTGCCACTTTGTTGTAACGTCCGTCATCCAGTCTCCTCATGGAGTGTAGTATACGGCGTTGTACAGGTTTCAATCCATCATTGATATGGGGGACGGCACGTTCCAGAATAACATACGAAGCATAGTCCAGAAACCAGTTCTGGTACATACCTGTGAGTTGATGTTTTACGCTTTCATTGTGGGAGTCCGCCGGCTTATAGTCTGAATGTTCTTCCGTTATCTCGTTGATTTCGTCACTCATATGGTTAATATTCCTCTTGTTTTAACAACAAATTATCTTTTTTACATCATTATAGAACGATGTGCACGCAAAAATACGAATTTTCTCCAAAAAAATCATTTACTTTGCGAATTATTTCCGAGTGTGATTTACAGGCAGATATCGGAATCGTAAATTGTAAATGATTAAATTGTAAATAAAACAATGGCACAAGAAGACGTTTTTAAGAAATTGGTATCACATTGCAAAGAGTATGGTTTTGTATTTCCTTCAAGTGATATTTACGACGGACTGGGAGCTGTATACGACTACGGCCAGATGGGAGTTGAACTCAAAAATAATATTAAGAAATACTGGTGGGACAGCATGGTATTGCTGCACGAGAATATTGTAGGCATTGACTCTGCAATCTTTATGCACCCCACTATCTGGAAGGCTTCCGGACACGTTGATGCATTCAATGACCCATTGATTGATAACAAAGATTCTAAAAAACGTTATCGTGCAGACGTACTTATCGAAGACCAATTGGCTAAGTACGACGATAAAATGAATAAAGAAGTAGCTAAGGCTGCTAAAAAGTTTGGTGATGCTTTTGATGAGGCACAGTTTCGCAGTACAAATGGCCGTGTCCTTGAACATCAGGCTAAGCGTGATGCGCTTCATACCCGTTTTGCAAAAGCATTAAACGATGGTAATCTTGACGAACTCCGTCAGATCATTATTGATGAAGAAATCGTTTGTCCTATTTCCGGTACTAAGAACTGGACAGAGGTTCGTCAGTTCAACCTGATGTTCTCTACTGATATGGGATCTACTTCGGAAGGTGCAATGAAAATATACCTTCGTCCGGAAACAGCACAGGGAATTTTCGTGAACTACCTCAATGTACAGAAAACCGGGCGTATGAAAATACCTTTTGGTATTGCACAGATTGGTAAGGCTTTCCGTAATGAGATTGTGGCCCGTCAGTTCATTTTCCGTATGCGTGAATTTGAACAAATGGAGATGCAGTTCTTTGTAAAACCGGGTACAGAACTGGAGTGGTTCCCAAAATGGAAAGAAATGCGTTTGAAATGGCATAAAGCACTTGGTTTCGGTGATGATCATTATCGTTTCCACGACCATGATAAGCTGGCTCACTACGCTAATGCCGCTACAGATATCGAATTCCTTATGCCGTTTGGTTTCAAAGAAGTAGAAGGTATACATTCACGTACTAACTTCGACCTTAGCCAGCATGAGAAATTCTCCGGAAAGAGTATCAAATACTTCGATCCTGAACTAAATGAGTCATACACTCCGTACGTTATCGAAACTTCTATCGGTGTGGATCGTATGTTCCTTAGTATCATGAGTGCTGCTTATTGCGAAGAGCAACTCGAAAACGGTGAAAGCCGCGTGGTATTGAAACTTCCTGCAGCTCTTGCTCCGGTGAAGTTGGCCGTAATGCCTTTGATAAAGAAAGACGGACTGCCCGAAAAGGCCCGCGAGATTATTGATAGTCTTAAGTTCCACTTCCATTGTCAGTATGACGAGAAAGACAGTATCGGAAAACGTTATCGCCGTCAGGATGCCATTGGTACTCCATATTGTGTAACGGTTGACCATCAAACGCTCGAAGATAACTGTGTGACTTTGCGTAATCGCGATACCATGCAGCAGGAACGTGTAGCGATCTCTGAACTGAACAATATTATTGCTGACAGAGTAAGCATCACTTCGCTTTTGAAAACTTTACAATAAATCCTTGACGAATGAATAAGAAAATCTATTTATTACCAATCCTATTGCTGGCACTTGTCTTTACTTCTTGTGAAGAAACGAAAGAAGTGAGCAGGTATGATAACTGGCAGGCACGAAATGAGGCGTTTATCGACTCTTTGTATAATGTTTATACTACGGAGGCCGATCATGGTGGATTGGATAGCATTCATCTCATGTCTGATCCGGAAGGGTATATATTTTATAAGGAGTTGAAGCCAATAACGGATGTTCCAAGTGAGAATCCGAATCCGACAAATCTGGATGAGGTTATCGAAGGATATGTTTCTCAGGATATGCAACCTTTTTATACAGATAGTGTATATATGTATTATAAAGGTACTTTAATCATCGGGGACCGATTTGATGGATTCAAAGGTGCAAACCCTACAGCCTTTGACTCGCCGAAGAAATTGAAGGTAACAGGTGTAATTACTGGTTGGAATGAGATGCTTCAGCGTATGAAAGTAGGAGAGCGAAGGTTAGTTTACATACCTTGGAACTATGGTTATGGTTCCAGTGGTAGTGGTAGCATTTTAGGGTATTCCACATTGATTTTTGATATGCAGTTGTATAGTATCGAAAATCGTAGTTCGAATTCGCTGTCGACCTTGGCTGTAGAAGAATAGATTTCTATATATAGTAATATTTCGTGATAAAATTGGATTGTAATTTGCCACGATGGATAGATGAATTGGATAGTCAGGAACATATTGACGGAGGAAACATCCAGATAGTAGTTTCGTCAGCTCTTGTCTTGTACCGATAATAGAAATCTGTTTAATTTTCCTTTTTAAGATTTGTATCTGTTTGTTTAAAGGCTCTTTGGGGTTTATTTCTCTGTTTTTAATTGTCAGATGCTTCACTGTTTTTCTGATAAAATAAAAATATTCTCAAAATAATGCTGAGCAAAATTTGGGTGGGCTTTGGTAATTTGATATTTTGTTTGTTGCTATATAAATAGGTTTTACTAAAGATTGACAGGGGAGAATGTAGAAAGGGGCAAGTCTGGAATCTTCTTCCCCTTGCCCCTAAGTCAATACAACTAAAAATATGCACTAAAAAATTATATAGAAATTGATAAGTTTTCGGTTTTGGTATTTATAATATGTTTATCTGAAATCTTTTAATTCTTCCTGTAGTTTTTTGGGCGTAAAGAAAATTTTACTTTTTTGCGATGCCGAGCGGAAGATTGAGTTTCTCTGTTGTTTCGCGGTATTTAAATCCGGAAACGTGCGTGGAGAAAGGTGTTTTATATTCTTTGGGCAGTGAGTTTACTATGCGGTGTATTTCTTTCAAATCATAAGAACTTTCCGTATTTTCGAATCCCGAGTTCTGTGGGAGTCTTAGATGGTAAAGGTTCTCTGTTGGGCCTACAAATGTCTGATCACGTACTACTTTCCTGTAGTTGTTGATAAAGATATTACGCATGATAGTATACATCCATCCTTTAAAGTTGGTATCCGGTATATATTTGTCCTCGTTGTCCAATACTTTCAATGAGGTTTCCTGCAACAAATCATTGGCTTCCTCGCAGTTCATTGTTAATTTGTACGCGAATTTTAGAAGTTCGTCCTGTATGCCTATTAAATCTTTTCTGAAGCTTAAATTTTTCATAACGTTGCTTTTTTAATTGTGAATATATCGCTGTTTTTCGGTGTTGCAAGTTTACGGCATTTTGCAGACTGTGGTAGGGGGAATTCTGCCTTGCTTTAGCCTAAAAACTATCAATTGAAGTTTTTAGATGGTTCTGAAGGGTGTCTGATGTGATAAGCTATATTTATTAAAATCCTCTTTCATGGGTCTTTTCATATGGAATATTCTTGTTAATAATAAGCTTGTGATCTGATGTGATTTCAGAAAATAACCACAAAGTTATTTTGTTTTTTTCTTTTTTATGATAATTGTTTGAATGGTTTATTTCAAAAAGTGAAAAAAATACAGGATGTCCTGTCCTTTTTTTCTCTTAATAATTGTAATATATATAAAGTAAGCTTAAAAACGAAAAAATAACCCAAATAATCAAATAAAAAATAGATGGAGCATCAGGAATCAGATTTATTCTTCCGTTATCATAAAGGCTTGTGTACGAAGGCTGAAATGGATGAAGTCGAAAAGTTGCTGAACGAATCGGAGACATATCGGTTACGATTCTTTGATTCTAAGATTGCATGGGCTTTAGGGGAAGATATAAAATTGATAGAAACGGTTGATGTGGAACTGGATTATAAGAAAATTAAGGCGGATATAAGAGCAAAAAAAATTAGAATATTCCAAGCGAGATTGGTTAGATATGCCGGTTTTTTGACTATTCCATTATTACTTTCTTCTATGGCATTGGGGTATTTGTATTTTAAGAAATCCGATGAAAAGATTCAATATACCAATATAACGGCAACTGTCGGTTCGGTTGTTCGTTATGAGCTACCCGATAATTCGGTCGTTTGGTTGAATTCAGGGAGTAAACTTCGTTGTCCGAATATTTTTAAAGGAGGAAGACGTGAGGTGGATTTGCAGGGAGAAGCTTTCTTTGAAGTGCAGTCAAATGAAAAGCATCCGTTTTATGTGAATACGCCTTCGGGGGTACAGGTATATGTATGTGGAACACGGTTTAATGTCTGTGCTTATGACAATGAAGATTATGTTGAAACAGTATTGGAGTCAGGGCGTGTCAATATATTTATTCCTAAATATGAAACATCTGTGGCTTTGAAACCCGGTGAACATTTGCTTTATGATAAAAAAACATTGCAATTTGTGAAATCCGAAGTTGATGTCTCGGAGAAGGTCGCATGGAAAGATGGAAAACTGATTTTTAGAAATTCTTCTTTAGAAGAGGTCTTGAAAAGATTGTCCCGGCATTTTAATGTCGATATTTCATTTAATAACAGATCGGGAAAGCAGTATAGATATCGGGCTACTTTCAGAGATGAGACATTGTCGCAGATTCTTGATTATTTGAGTAAATCGGCTATGATAAAGTGGAAGACGGAGGAAGAATCTGTGCTGCAATCTGATAGAACATTCGTGAAAAAAAAGATAATAGTGGATTTATATTGATATAAGAAAACAGAATGCCTATGGTTGTATAGTTCTAAATGTAAAAATCCGGGATCGCTTTATCGATTCTGTATTGGAGAAAAATCCGGAGAAGTTTTTATTATGTGAATCCGGATGGGTAAATCTTTTTTTATTAATTCATAAAACACTTTAGTTAACCACAAGTTTATGAAAAAAAATTATTCCATTGTTACACATGGTTCAAAGTGTGTACTCAATCTTAAACTTCCTTTAATTATGAGGATTGCTTTAGTATTACTTTTTGTAGCTGTGATACAGCTTAGAGCCGGAAATGGATACGCTCAGAAAACAAAAGTTTCTATTTCCATGTCGCAGGTCTCTGTCGAACAGGTCTTGAATAAGATAGAAGAAAGTTCTGATTTTGTTTTTTTATATAATGATGAAACGATAGATAAGAATCGAATGGTTTCTGTTGAGAATTCACAAGGTAATATATATCAGATACTCAATGAAATTTTTGAGGGAACTACGGTATCCTATACAATCGTGGATAAACAGATCATACTATCTCCCCAAAAAGTGGAAGTGATCCAGCAAGACCCTTCTTTCGATATGAAAGGACAGGTTCGAGACGCTATGGGAGAGGCTTTGATCGGTGTGAATGTTGTGGTTCGCGGAACATCTTCCGGAGCGATTACGGATATTGATGGAAATTTCACCATAAAAGTGAAAAAAGGTGATGTATTAGAGTTCTCTTACGTAGGTTATGCGTCTCAGACTGCTACTATTGTCGGAAATAAGCCGCTGGTTATAGTCTTGAAAGAGGATACAGAAATGCTTGGCGAAGTAGTCGTTACGGCAATGGGTATTCAGCGCCTGTCTAAAACGCTGTCTTATACAGCTGAGACTGTTGGAGGAAAAGAACTGACTCGTGTAAAAGATGCCAACTTGATAAATTCTTTGCAAGGTAAGTCGGCCGGTTTGGTTATTACCCCGAATGCCAATGGTGCCGGTGGTTCCTCCAAAATATTATTGCGTGGTAATAAATCTATTCAGGGAGGTAATAATCCGTTGATTGTTATCGATGGTGTGCCGATGGCTAATAATACCAATGACGGGGGAAGCGTCGTGTATGGTGGCGGTACTGACCAGGGAGATGCCCTGTCTACAATGAATCCGGATGATATTGAAAGTATCAGTATCTTGAAAGGTGCTTCGGCTGCTGCTTTGTATGGTGCGGTGGCTGCCAATGGTGTAATTATGATTACTACCAAGAAAGGACGCGAAGGAAAGATCAGAATCGATGTGTCCAGTAATATGACGGCGGAAACTGTTTTTAATCTGCCGGAGTTGCAAAATACGTTCGGAGTGCCGATGAATTCTAAAACCGGCAAACCTTCTACTTTTTACAGTTGGGGAGAGCAGATGGATATAGACGGATTTGACCAGATAAAAGATTTCTATCAGGTGGGATATAATTTTAATAACAGCGTGGCTGTAAGTGGTGGTTCTCAGAATTCACAAAGTTACTTTTCTTATGGAAATACCTCTTCCCGGGGAGTGATGCCTACCAATACATTTGTACGCCATAACCTTAGTGGTCGACAGACTTTTAAAGCTTTCAATGAAAAGTTGACTATGGATTTTTCGGGTACGTATACCTATTCGGAAACGAAGAACAAACCGGGTGGTGGTATGTTGGATAATCCGTTGGTAGGGTTGTATGTAATTCCTAGAAATGTGGATTACGGATATTATAGAGATAATTATGAACTGTTCAATGCCGAACGTCCTACTGTGCCTGTTCAAAATTGGATTGTAGAGGATTATACTTCTTTGGAAGAGCATAATCAAAACCCCTATTGGATGCTGAACCGTGGAGTCGGAAAATCAATTCGTCATCGTTTTACAACTTCCGGTACATTGAAATATCAGATATTGGATTGTCTCAGTATTCAGGGACGTTTGAGTTATGAACGTGATAATACGAACTTCAGAAGGGAAAAGTATGCCAGTACTTACCGTCTTTCTATGGGAGCATATAGTGAGACGATGAACTTTTACGAGCATTTGTTTGGAGATGCTTTGTTGAGCTTTAATAAGACGTGGAATGATTTTACAGTAGCGGCAACGGCAGGTGCCAGCTTTACTAAAGAGGTGACGCACGGTACTTATCTGAATGCGGAAGGAGACCAATATTATGAAGTGGATGTGACGGATGCGAACGGCATTACGTATAAGATGCCTCAAGGTAACGTATATTTCCCAAATATCTTCCATCGGGATAACTATTATGATATTTATTATCAGGAGAATTATACCAAGAAACGATTGAACTCCGTATTTGGTACATTGCAACTCGGATATAAGGATATGGTATATCTCGATCTTACCGCCCGTAACGACTGGTCTTCTGCATTGGCATTTACAGAAAGTATGAGTTTCTTTTATCCTTCGGTAGGTGCTACTTTCTTGTTGGACGAGATGTTTCATATGAATGACGATCTGTTCGATATGGTAAAATTGCGTGCTTCTTATTCAGTAGTAGGTAACGACATTCCGGCATATTACTCTCGCCCGGTAGCCACTTTGTCTAAATTGACCATCACATTGCCGACAGTTATGCCGTTCACGAATTGGAAACCTGAAAAAACGTTCTCTATCGAGGCCGGTTTTGACTTGGCAATGTTGCATAACCGTTTACGCACAGAGTTTACTTTCTATAAAGCCAATACGAAGAACCAGTATTTCCAAGTGTCGGCACCGGTAGCATCGGGATATAGCAAAAGAAATATTAATGCCGGTAATGTGGAGAACTTGGGTATCGAGGCTTCTGTAAGTTATCGTCTTGATTTCAACCATGATTGGTCGTGGACACCGGGAATCAATTTCTCCTATAACAAGAACGAGATAAAAGAACTTTGTCCGGGGTTGGAAGAGTATAATCTTGCCGAGGCTTCCGCTTTCATTATGAAGTTGAAAAAGGGTGGCTCTTATGGTGATATATATACGTATGATTTCCAATATGACGATAAAGGGAATATTAAATTGGATAACACCGGAGCACCTCTGTTGACAAGTGATGCCGATACCTATGCTGGAAACTTTAATTCGAAATTCCATTTGGGATGGTCTAATACGATCAATTGGAAGAATCTGAATATCTACGCTTTGGTTGACGGTAAAATCGGAGGTAAAGTGCTTTCTATGACCGAAGCGATTATGGATGGATACGGAGTATCTAAGGCGACAGGAGATGCTCGTTTGAACGGAGGAGTGCCCAATAAGGACGGTTCTATGATTGATGTAGAGAAATATTATTCAAGAGTAGGAGGGCGTGCACAGAATGCCGGTTTTAATGCTATGGAGTATATGTATTCTGCTACTAATTTCCGTTTGAGGGAACTTTCTGTCGGATATACATTCGAGAATTTATTTGGAATGAATAAGAACCTGACAGCTTCTGTTGTTGGTCGTAATCTATTCTTCTTGTATAAAAAGTCTCCTTGTGATCCGGATATTTCTGGTTCTACAGGAAATGGATGGCAGGGTATCGACGTATTCAGTCTGCCTGCTACACGTAGCTGGGGACTAAACTTGAAGCTGAATTTTTAATACATAAGATAAAAACGATATGAAGAATTGTTTATTTAAATATAAATCTCATTTGGCTACGGCTTTTATTGGTTTGTGCCTTGTATCTACGGGGTGTACTGATAAGTTTGAAGAAATTAATACGGACCCGAAAGGTGTTGATGATTCGGTGACCGATATGGTGGATAAGATTCAAAGTCCATTGGATAATATTATTCCCCCTCAAGAACATCGCTATCAACTTTGGGCAAATCTTACTACGGATATTTTTGCCGGTTTTATGATGGGAGTGAATGATTTCGGCGGATCGAATAATTATAATTATCAACTCAGGCCGGATCATTGCGCTCAGACATATGATGACTTCTATTTATATGTGTTTAAGTATACCAGCCAATATATACCGCAGTGTAAAGAACTGGAACGTTTTGAACTGGCAGCTATGATGCAGATTGCTAATGTCGCTGCTATTTTACCGGTAGTTACTTCCTACGGTCCTGCACAGTATTCTTGTGTACTGGAAGGTTCGGGTACGTATTATTATGATTCTGAAGAGACTATTTATAAGCGTTTGTTTCAAGATCTGAAAGAGGCTGTGAATTGGTTGAAAGAGTTTCGTGACAGTAGTCCTTCTCAGGACCTTTTGGATGATTTTAAACGGGCAGATAAGGTTTGTGATGGAGATGTCGATAAATGGATCAAATTTGCCAATACATTGCGTCTGCGTATTGCCATGCAGTTGGTGAAGGTTTATCCGGACTCTCAGAAAGAAGCCGAAGATGCTGTAAGAGACGGAGTGTTAACAAATTCAGATTCGGATGTGGTATTGAAATCTGGTTTGATGCTTTTCCGTATTGAAGACTTATGGAATGATACCCGTGCCAACGCTAATATTATTTCTATCTTACAAGGATACTCGGATCCTCGTTTGGAAAGGTGGTTTGCTACTAATAATTCGGATATTTATAGTACGGATGATGAGTTATCTCCTGTTGTGGAAAAAGCTACCAAATACTTGGGAGTGCGGCAGGGAGTGCCGATGACCCGTACTGAATATCAAGGGTACTCCAAAACAAGCCGTGTTGGTATTCCGGAGCAGGGTCCCCGGCCGGTATTGCGTGTTGCTGAGGCTTATTTTCTCCGGGCGGAAGGTATGTTGAGGAACTGGAATATGGGAGACGGAACTCCGGAAAGTCTGTATAATGAAGGTATTCACAGTGCTTGGGTCAGTGTGTTGGGAGATGAATCCGGATGGGCCGGTACTTACGAAAGCTATATCAACGGGTTTGTCAATACTGAAGAAGGCGGTGACTTTGATTGGGAACTGTTTGAAGGTGGTTTCGGTTCTGCCCCTTATATCAATTATCGTAATCAGGAATATAATTATTATATTGAGGAGAATGGCAGGCAACTTGGTATCAATCGCATTTCGGTAAAGTGGCATGATGAGGATCCTCTGGAAAAGAAATTGCAACGCATCATCACTCAAAAGTGGATTTCTTTCTTTCCTACTTTGTCTTCAGTTGCGTGGACGGAATATCGTCGTACAGGTTATCCGAAATTGATACCTATTCCTTCGGACTTGAATTATAGTAACGGGGCTATCGATACGGAGCTTCAGATACGCCGCTTGCCTTTTACACAAAGCGAATATCGGGGTAATACGGAGGAAGTGAATAAGGCACTCGGCTTACTGAAAGGGCCGGACAATGGGGGGACTCGTTTATGGTGGGATATAGATAAAGGTAACTTTGAATAATATATGGATAGAAATAGCAATATTTTAGTTTATCAATTTAATTAAATTAATTATGAAAAACAGGTTTAGTTTATTGTGCAGTGCTGCACTTTTATTGGCATCTTCTGTTTGTGCACAGACGGAAGTGCGGATGGACATGTATGTACCTCTTTTCAACAGTGGGGAATGGTATGACAGTCAGAATTTTGAATCTTGGGAACCCGGACAGAATCCGGAAGAAAACTTCTTTATTTCTCGTGTTCGCCCGCGTGAGCGTTTTGTAAATGAAAAAACACAGGTGTATCCTGCCGAGGATGCTAAAGGAAAGAAGCTACTTTGGTGGATGCCTATATCTAATGGTGATTGGACATTGAATTTGCCGTCTTATACTATGCGAAACGATATATTCAGTATGTGGTCTTATTTGGATGTACATGGTGGATGGAATCAACCGATGTTACGTTCTTCCGGTACATTTGGAGATGTTTGTCATAAAAATGGTGTTCGGAATTCCGTGCTTGTGTTCTTTGATTCCGGAAGTACGATTGATTACACTAACCCGTCACGAAATACTCCTTCTAAGTTTTTTGCCATGTTGTTTAAAGAAGAAGATGGAAAGTTTGTGAATGCGGAAAGGCTGGTAAAAATGTTCCGTTATTATGGAATTAGTGGCTGGAGTATCAATCCGGAAGTGAGTATGACTCAAGCTACGGCAAATAAACTGCAGGACTTCTTGGTTGCTTGTCGTGAAGCTGCTGAAAAATTGGGATGGGGAGAGCAATGGAACTTATGCTGGTATGATTCTATGCTGAATTCAGGTGGAGTTTCTTTTGCGATGAACTCCTTGTATGCAAGCAATCAAAACTGGTTTGCTTATCGTGATGATAAGACAAAACAGGTTGCCGATCATTTCTTTTTGAATTATAACCATGGATCCGGCCAAATTAATAATGCGGTGAAAACAGCCCAATCATTGGGACATAGTTCCTTTGATGTGTATACGGGACAGCATATCGGAACTCGTGGATTAGGCGATAGCTGGCAATATATCATGGAGAACGATATTTCTATCGGTACTTGGGGCGAACATAGCCAAAATAATATTTTTTATAACAGTACGGATAAGGGCTCGGCTCCTGAGATTCAGTCGCAAGTATATACGGAGAAGCTGGAAATGTTCTTTAGCGGTGGTAACCGTAATCCGAAACACACACCCGAATATATTACGTCAAGAGGAGACCTCTCTTATGTCAATATGCAGAAATTCAATGGTGTAGCTACAAAGGTTGTTGCACAAAGTACTTTGAGTGAATTGCCTTTTATCACTTACTTTAGCTTGGGTAACGGGCTTTATAACTATGAAAAAGGAGAGAAATTCAGCGATTTCCAGTGGTATAATCTGGGTATGCAGGATTTTATGCCGACTTGGAGATGGTGGGTAATAGACGATAACGGAAACGTTCCTGCTGATGCGATAAAATGTGATCTTTCTTATGATGAGGCTTATATGGGAGCCAATAGTTTGAAATTTAGCGGTAAGACTGTTAAATCGAATGTTCGTTTGTTTAAAACTCAGTTTGCAGTGAAAGGTTCTGAAAAAGCGACTTTGGTTTATAAAGTTAAAGAAGGAACGGACGCAAAAATGAAGTTGACATATAGTCTGCAAGGGTCGGAAGATCAGTTTAAATCAGTAGTTGTTCCTGCGGCAAAAGTGGGCGAATGGTCTACTGCTACTTGGAAACTGAGTGACTGGGGAATCAATAATGGAGACGTAATTGCTTGCTTGGGAGTAACTATAGAAAATACGGATGAGAAATATGCTGTGAATGTAGGACAACTTTCAATTGTCGATCCTGCCAAGACATTCAATCCTGCAAAACCGACTATTATAACGGATGGTTATGAGATGCAAATGGATCATTCTGCTTATAATTATGAAACAATCAAACTGATTTGGAAAGCTAAAGACAGTGAAGATCCATGGACTACCGTATATAATGATGATGTTGATACTTGGTATTATGAAGTAATGGTGCGTGAGGACGGAGGTGAACCCAAGATGGTGAACCGTACGACTTCATGGGCAGCCGTAACGGTAGTACAACTGACTGCTACCAGCAAGACATTTGAAATGGGAGTTCGCGCAGTGGCCCCCGACGGTGTTACCCGTTCGGAGATCGCTTGGTTAGATAAGACATTCGAACATAAGTATGAATACAAAACAGGTATTGTATTTGACGGTCGTAAAATCGTTCCGAAGGAAGAGTTTACTATCTCATTGGAAGATCCTACGATACCGACAGCCCACTGGATTTTAACAGCAGAAGACGGAACTATTATCAAGGAAGAAGACGGGCAAACTATTACTGCTTCCTGTCCATCTGTAGGTTTGTATAATTTGAGTGTAAGTTTTGATAATCCGTCACCGGAAGATCCGGATGCCGTATATCAGAAAACATACGACGGACTGGTGGTGGTTACTCCTGAAGCGACTGGACGTTATCCGAAAGCCGACTTTACTTTTGATGAAGATATCGATATCTCTGAAGGACCTCAGAATGTAACATTCACATTTAACGGTATTAAGGGTGAAGGTTATACTTCCAACGCCATCGACTTGACTGACGGTACTCATTTCTTTGCTGCTGATCCGGCGGTTTTGGGACGACCTTCTACCATTACTATGGCCGCTTGGGTGAAACCGACTAATTTGGCCGGACAGGTGATGTCTTTGCGTGAATTGGGGCAGAATCCGAGTTGGGGTTCTACCTGGATTTATCTGGAGAAAGAAAAGGTGACTGGGCAAGTACAATTCTGCTTGATGGGACGTGATCGTGGTGCAGACTTTAAGGATATGTTCTCAGGAGTAGAAGTGAAGATCGGAACTTGGTATCATATTGCTATGGTATTGGATAGAGATAATAAAGAAGTACGTCTGTATGTAAATGGTAAGCGTGTTGCTACGCAGAGTGTTTCGTTCAAGTCTTCTTATGATTTGTATGCTTTGGGAACGGAAGGATTCCAAGGATCGGTTGATGAGGTTCAGTTCTGGAATAAGGCGTTGACTGACGAAGAGATGGCAGTGGCTATGTATGGTTATACTCAGGATCAAGTACCGGCAGGATTACAGGGATATTGGATCTTTGAAGATAAATGCGCTGATAATGACAAAAAATTCCCCAATTTAGGTAAGGCCGGTGAAGAATTCCCAGGTGGCATTTTTAAAGGAACGACTATGAGCGATAAAGATAATGTGATTCCTTCGATCGTTTCGGGCTCTACTTGGCTTTCTGGCAATACTAAGGTGGAAGCTACGTTGACTTGGGACTTCAAGGGAGCTGCTAATGTCGATTTGTCAAATATCGAAGTTCCGGTAGTCACTTATGAAGAAGAAGGGAATTATCCGGTAACATTGACTGTTACAAATGCCTATGGTACGGATGTGAAAGAAGTAACTGTAAAGGTTGAAAAAGGCGGTGTCGGTATTGAAGATATTAATAAAGATTATGTAACGATTACCCCGACGGTATTTACAGATAACGTTGCTGTAGGTCTGATAGATGCAGGTACTTATACTATGACTGTTTACGACTCAAAAGGTATGTTGGTAAAAAGGTTACAGAAAGATTGTGTGAATAACGAGACGGTTCATATTGATTTGGATGTAACTTCCGGTATCTATTTGTTGAAAGTCATGAAAAATGATATGATCTTGAAATCAGCTAAGATTATAAAGAAATAAAGAGTTGATTTAATTTAATTATAATGGCTACAAACCGTTGAAAATAGGGTTTGTAGCCGTTTTTATATAATGGATTGTATCTCTTTTTGTAAGGCAATGAGACATAGCAATACAGGCAGATATTCTTTGAACTCTTTTCTGAGCATATCCATTGTTTTTTGTTTGTATCGGTTGATTGATTTTACGCTTAGGTTTAATTCTTCCGCTATTTCCGCATGAGTCTTTCCTTCAAAGAAATTTTTAGTAAAAACAATGCGGTAGTTTTGAGGGAGCCGCTCTAATGCTTTGAACAGCATATCATAAAGTTCGTTTAAGGTATATATACTATCTGATTCTGTGGCATAGATAGGCGATTGTTTTAGGCAGAGTTCATTATAATTCCATTCGTATTCCAAGTGTTTTAAATAGTTGAGGCAACCGTTGCGTACACATATTTTTAGATATGCGGTTACGGTATCTTTCTTTAATTCAATAGAGTTTCGTTTATCCCAAAAAGAGACAAATACATCGGAAACGATATCTTCACAAATAGCCATATCGTTTATGAACCTTTTTGCGTAGATGCAAAAGGGGGCATAATATTCCTCATATAGCTTCCGGAATTCTTTTTCGTCGTTACTTTCGTGTAGAGATATTTTCATTATATACAATTAAAGTTTTTATCGGCTTGATGGCGTTACAAAAATAATAAATACTATTTTCTAAAAGCACAATAGTCAGTTAAAAATTAACCCAACCTAAGCGGCTTTGGCAGTAAATAAAATGAGTTCTTTGAAAAATGGTTATCGATGCCAATGACTCCGATACCCATGATTTCCAATCTACGCTTATACTCCCCTGTACAGCCTGACCAGAAGTAACCAATCCAAGGTGTCTTATCGGCCTGACTTGGGAATATAGGAAGGATCGATGGCAATGGCTTTTCTTTTGCCTGTAAGATGTTCACTGATGATTGAATTGTTGAATGTAAACCAGTCGAAAGTTTCGTTTTCCAAAAGGTTGTGGTAGGTCTGTTCCGAAAACATCCATATCTACCCAATTGAAGGAAATTGATGCGATCCGGTATAGCCATGAATAATTTCATTGTGTTCATGAAGGTCTTTTCAAAAGGTTTGCGTATATTTACAACTGATTTGAAAGCCGACCGGCACTCAGATTGGCATTGCATAAAGAGTGTTTTTTAGTCATAATCAGAAGAGTTCAGAGATTTCTAACTTACTAAACGTTAACAAATCATGCAATGTTTTTTTTATTATCAGCGGTTTATCTCCTTTTTTTGACCACAATTCTTAATGCTTAACCATTCGTTTTTGACAATATTTCAAGGACCTTTTTAGAATTATCGAACCAGCTTTAGCCGGTTCTAATGTTTAATTTTAAGTTTCGGTAAAAAAATACTAAAGTATTATATATAAAGGAAGTAGCCTGTTTCTCATAGTGATGAGGAACAGGCTTTTTTTGTTGATAAACGAAACTTTAGGTTTTTATAGAAGAGTTCTTATGGAAGCAGGTAATCGTACTTGTCATACTTTACTTCAGAACGACTGTAGGAAAAATCGGTGAGTTTTTGATTTCTCTTAATTGGAAAGAGTTTGCTATAGAGTATTATTTGTTTGATTTTTAATGATAAGGTTCAGTGTGGCTTCGTAACTCAAATCTGTACAGCATAGAGTCTTGTTCTGATTTGATAAAAAAGGGTTATAGTGAAAGAAAATTAGTGATAGATGTTTTACGGCATATTTCCTAACTTTTTTTCGGAATGGTATGTTATATTTAGTAGAATACACCCCTGATGTAATCTGCATTACATGTATTCACTGTAATTATTTCTATTTTTACATCGTACTTAAATATGAATGCCCATGAAAGAACTCATCAACCATCTGGAAGAATTAAACAGAAAAGCAGAAAACGGCGGTGGAGATGCCCGAATTGAGAAACAACACTCAGTAGGAAAGCTGACAGCCCGTGAACGTATCGATTTACTTTTGGAAAAAGGATCGTTTATCGAACTTGATAAACTTGTGACGCATCGTTGTACCGACTTTGGTATGGAGAAACAGAAGATACCAGGGGATGGGGTAGTTACCGGTTACGGTATGATAGGCAAACGACTGGTTTATGTTTTTGCTCAGGACTTCACAGTGTTCGGAGGGGCACTTTCGGAGACGTATGCTAAAAAGATCTGCAAGGTGATGGATATGGCCATGCAAATGGGTGCCCCGATAATCGGGCTCAATGATTCCGGGGGTGCCCGTATTCAGGAAGGGGTTCGTTCGCTGGCAGGATACGCTGAAATCTTTCTTCGTAACTCGATGGCATCGGGGGTAATACCGCAAATCAGTGCTATTATGGGCCCATGTGCCGGTGGTGCTGTGTATTCTCCGGCTCTGACCGATTTTATCCTGATGGTGAAGAATTCCGGTTATATGTTTATTACCGGACCGGACGTAGTGAGGAGTGTGACACAGGAAGAGGTGAGTAAAGAAGAATTGGGTGGAGCTGCTGTGCATACTTCTATATCCGGGGTAGCACATCTGGCTGCTGAAAATGATATTGAATGTATCAATTATATTCGTGAATTAATCTCCTTCCTGCCCGGAAATAATATGGAAGAACCTCCATTTGTTGCTACTTCCGATTCGCCCACGCGGCTCACACCAGAACTTTCTATGCTGATACCTACTAACCCGAATCAACCCTATAATATAAAGGAGATGATCGAGGCAGTGGCCGATGACAATAGTTTCTTTGAACTTCAGGCAGAGTATGCAGCGAATATTGTCATTGGTTATATTCGTCTGAATGGGAAAACTGTGGGAGTGGTGGCTAACCAACCGCTGGTACTTGCCGGTACACTGGATATTGATGCTTCTGTCAAGGCGGCTCGTTTTGTCCGCTTCTGCGATGCTTTCAATATTCCGTTACTGACTTTGGTGGACGTACCGGGATTCTTACCGGGAGTTGACCAGGAATATGGTGGTATTATTCGTAACGGTGCCAAGTTGCTATATGCTTATTGTGAGGCTACCGTACCTAAAGTGACGGTTATCACACGCAAAGCTTATGGTGGTGCCTATGATGTAATGAGCTCCAAGCATATCCGGGGAGATGTGAACTTTGCTTTTCCTACGGCCGAGATTGCCGTGATGGGGCCGGATGGGGCTGTGAATATTCTGTTCCGTAAAGAAATAGACAAAGCTGGAGATCCTGAAGAGAAACGAAAAGAGCTTCAGACTGAATATCGTGAGAAATTTGCAAATCCTTATCGGGCTGCCGAACTCGGTTATGTGGATGAAGTGATTGATCCGACTATTACTCGTATGCGGTTGATTCGTAGTTTTGAGATGTTGGCTAATAAGCGCCAGTCCAATCCACCCAAAAAGCATTCTAATTTACCGCTTTAATATTGTAGGAGGAAACATATTATGATAAAAAAAATATTAGTAGCCAACCGTGGCGAGATTGCTATGCGTATTTTTCGTACCTGCCGGGTAATGAATATTGCTACGGTAGCGATTTACACACGGGTAGACCGTGGAGCGTTGCATGTCCGTTACGCTGAAGAAGCCTATTGTATATCTGATTCACCGGAGGATACCTCTTATCTGAAGCCGGAAAAGATTCTGGAAATAGCCAAAAAGACTGGGGCTGCCATTCATCCGGGTTATGGTTTCTTGTCAGAGAATGCTGACTTTGCCCGTCGTTGTGAGGAAGAAGGAGTGATTTTTATTGGTCCGAGTGCTGATATAATTGCCCGGATGGGTATTAAGACGGAGGCGCGGAAGATCATGAGAGAAGCTGGCCTGCCCATTGTTCCGGGCACAGAACAACCGGTTCAGGGCATTGCCGAAGCTAAAAAGGTAGCAGCAGAAGTCGGTTATCCGATTATGCTGAAAGCATTAGCAGGTGGTGGCGGAAAGGGAATGCGACTGGTGCGTTCAGAAGAAGAAGTTGAGATGGCTCTTCGTCTGTCCCAATCCGAAGCCGGAACTTCATTTGGAAACGATGCGGTTTATATAGAGAAGTATATCGAAAATCCCCATCATATCGAAGTGCAGATATTGGGTGATAAATATGGGAATGTAATTCATCTGTATGAACGTGAATGCTCCATCCAACGACGAAATCAAAAGGTAATAGAAGAGTCTCCTTCTCCTTTTGTGAAGGAAGAGACGCGAAAACGGATGTTGAAGGTGGCTGTAGAGGCTTGCAGGAAAATAGGATATTACAGTGCCGGGACTTTGGAGTTTATGATGGATAAAGACCAGAACTTCTATTTTCTTGAAATGAATACCCGACTTCAGGTAGAACATCCGGTAACAGAGGAATGTACCGGTGTTGATCTTGTACGTGATATGATTCTTGTTGCTGCCGGCAATCGCTTGCCTTATCATCAGGAGGATATTGAGTTTAGGGGTGCGGCCATCGAATGTCGTATTTATGCCGAAGATCCGGAAAATAACTTTATGCCGTCACCGGGAGTCATTACGGTGCGTGAGGCTCCCGAAGGACGTAACGTTCGCTTGGATAGTGCTGCTTATGCCGGGTTTGAGGTGTCATTACATTATGATCCGATGATTGCCAAGCTCTGTTGCTGGGGAAGAAACCGTGCTTCTGCCATATCAAATATGGCTCGTGCTTTGCGGGAGTATAAGATACTGGGTATTAAAACCACCATCCCTTTTCATCAGCGTGTCTTGAAGAATGCCGCTTTTCTGAAAGGGGAGTATGATACTACGTTTATTGATACCCGGTTTGACAAGGAAGATTTGAAACGGCGTCAGAATACCGATCCTACCGTAGCTGTAATTGCAGCTGCACTGAAGCATTTTGAGAAGGAAAAAGAGGCGGCGTCAAGGGCTACTACTCTTCCGGTGGTAGGAGAATCCCTTTGGAAATATTATGGTAAACTGCAGATGACTGCCAATAACTATTAAAAACATCAGAGATTATGAGTACAACATTAGCAACCTATTATGCCCGGCTTCTGGATATGCCCGACAATGAATATAAAGTTGAGATTCTTGAAGATGGCCCTGTGAAGAAAATAGCTGTCAATGGAAAAGTGTATGAGGTGGATTATAACCTTGGCGGTGACTCTATTCATTCTATAATCATTGATCATCATTCTCATGGAGTGCAGATTTCTTCTTCCAATTCTACATATACTATCATGAACAAAGGAGAACTTTATCAGATAGAACTGAAAGGCGAAATGGAAAAGATACACAATTCCCGTAATGCTGCCGAATCTGTGGGGCGTCAAGTAGTTCAGGCGCCAATGCCCGGAGTGATATTGAAAACATATGTAAAGAAGGGAGATGTAGTACAGCGAGGAGATCCGCTTTGTGTACTGGTAGCTATGAAGATGGAAAACGAAATCCGTTCGCTGACGGACGGTACGGTCAAAGAAATCTTTGTAGAAGATACGGCAAAAGTAGGTTTGAACGACCGTATTATGGTGATTGAATAATAATGTGCCAATATGCTAATGTGCCAATGCCTTTCGGTAGTACAGCGCAGCATATTGGCAAATTAGTATATTGGCACATTATTAAAAATAATTTTCTCATATGTAATGTAGATTACACATTTATTAGCTTTTATTTTGCTCCTTTGCACAAGTAAAGAGAATACGGGTTCTGTTAATCGGCCGGTAGTATACTTAATATTTGGTGTCTTATGAAAATAAAAGAGATTATTCATTGGCTACTTCCTTCCAGGTGCTGGAAGATGGTAGCCATTGTCTTGTCCGGTCTGATTATCGGGGGAGGGTTGTTTTTCTTGTATATGCTCCGAGCGCATACCTATCTGGGCGACGACCCGGCAGCTTGCGTCAATTGCCATATCATGGGACCCTATTATGCTACTTGGATGCACAGTTCTCACGGACGGGATGCTACGTGTAATGATTGTCATGTACCTCATGAGAATCCGGTAAAAAAGTGGGCGTTCAAGGGCATGGATGGTATGCGTCATGTTGCGGTGTTTCTCACTCGTGGCGAACATCAGGTAATAAAAGCAAATGATGAAAGTGCAGAAGTAATCATGAACAATTGTATCCGTTGTCATACACAGCTCAATACCGAGTTTGTGTCTACCGGGCGTATCAATTATATGATGTCTCAGGTAGGAGAAGGAAAGGCCTGCTGGGATTGTCATCGTGATGTGGCACATGGGCAAAACAGCCTTTCTACTACCCCGGATGCACTGGTTCCTTATCCGGAATCGCCTGCACCGGAATGGCTTCGTAAAATGATAAATAAATAAATTCATAAATAGATCTGTCAATTATCCTGTTTTCAATTGCTGCATGAATAGCATTGGCACATTTAGTTTATTGACACATTAGCACATTATCAATATGGAAAAGAAATTAAAGGCATGGCAAGGATGGCTGTTGTTTGGTGGAGCAATGGGTGTTGTATTCGTTTTGGGACTGGTGGTCTCTTCATTAATGGAACGCCAGGCAGAGATAGTCAGTGTATTCAACAACAAACGGGTAGAGATTAAAGGTATCGAGGCTCGTAATGAGGTTTTCGGAGAGAATTATCCCCGGCAATACGATACATGGAAACAGACTGCGCAGACTGATTTTGAAAGTGAATTTAATGGTAGTGAAGCAGTAGATGTACTTGAAAAACGTCCGGAAATGGTGGTTCTCTGGGCTGGATATGCTTTCTCTAAAGATTATACAACTCCACGTGGACATATGCATGCCATTGAAGACATCACCCGAAGTCTTCGTACCGGTGCCCCAATGGATCCTCACAGTGGTCCGCAGCCTTCTACTTGCTGGACTTGTAAAAGCCCGGATGTACCCCGTATGATGGAAGCACTTGGCGTTGATTCTTTTTACAATAATAAGTGGGCTGCTTTTGGCAATGAGATTGTAAATCCCATTGGTTGTGCCGATTGTCATGAACCGGAGAATATGAAGCTACACATCAGTCGTCCGGCGTTGCGTGAGGCATTTGCCCGTCAGGGGAAAGACATTGATAAGGCTACTCCGCAAGAGATGCGTTCATTGGTATGTGCACAGTGTCATGTGGAATATTACTTCAAGGGTGACGGTAAGTATCTGACTTTCCCTTGGGACAAAGGCTTCACAGTGGAAGATATGGAGGCATACTATGATGAGGCTGATTTTGCCGATTATACACATGCACTGAGTAAGGCGCGTATCCTGAAAGCACAACATCCCGACTATGAGATTTCGCAGATGGGTATCCATGCACAGCGTGGTGTGTCATGTGCTGATTGTCATATGCCGTATAAGAGTGAAGGGGGAATGAAGTTCAGCGATCATCATATACAAAGCCCGCTGGCGATGATTGATCGTACTTGTCAAGTGTGTCATCGCGAGAGTGAAGAGACACTTCGTAATAATGTATACGACCGTCAGCGTAAAGCAAATGAAATCCGTAATCGTTTGGAACAAGAATTGGCAAAAGCTCATATCGAAGCTAAATTTGCATGGGATAAGGGGGCTACAGACCTGCAGATGCAGGAGGCACTGAAGCTGATTCGTCAGGCACAATGGAGATGGGATTTTGGAGTCGCTTCACACGGGGGCTCTTTCCATGCTCCGCAAGAGATTCAACGCATTCTGGGTCATGGCTTGGACAAAGCTTTGCAGGCGCGTTTAGCTATTTCTAAGGTTTTGGCTAATAACGGATTTACAGGTGAAGTACCAATGCCGGATATTTCTACCAAGGCCAAAGCACAGGAATACATCGGTCTTGACATGAAGAAAGAACATGAGAATAAAGATAAATTCCTGAAAGAAGTTGTTCCGCAATGGCTGAAAGAGGCAAAGACTAACGGGCGCTTAACGAATATTTAGTTGAAAGTTGAGAGTTGAAAGTTGCTGCGCACTGCAAGTAACTGACTCTCCACTGTATAATAACTAACTTTTAACTAAGTAATACATTACAATTAAATGCTTATTTAGCAGGTTATTATTGAAACGCAGAAGAACGCTGTTTTCTGTAAGGAATATTGTTTTCAAGCATAATGCAGCAATTTAATTCGCGAAAATCTGCGTTCATTTGCGTTTCAATAAATATTAATCAGCTATATTCATACTGCATAGCAATTTTCAACTTTTAACTTTCAATTTTCAACTAAATAAGGATGTGGCAAAAACCATGGGGATATAAAGAAGGGTTCGCTGTTTGCGGCGGACTCTTTCTTGTGGGTACTCTCTGGCAGGTAGCACTCGGAAAGTGTACGCTTTCTTTGCTCGCCTGGCCGGTGAATATTTATGCGGGAGTAGTCTATGTACTTCTGTTACTCGTATTGTATATTTTCTTTCGTAAGTACTATTTTGTTCGTTGGATGAGCAGTTATCAGGCGGCTGTCAGCGCTATGATTTCTTTAGTGGTGATGACGGTTATTATGGGGTTTACCCGTCAGTACCGTCCGGAAGTTACCGTTACAGGAATTGAAGGTTGGCTGGGATTTTCGCAGATGCTTTCCGCTTGTTCTTTTGTATTACTCTTCTTCTGGTTTGTTACATTGTTAGGGATAGTCATTCTCCGGCGGATTCATCACTTTACAGTACGTGATATTCCTTTTCTGCTGAGTCATCTTGGATTATTTTTAGTTCTGACCGGCGCTGTGTTGGGAAGTGCCGATATGCAACGGCTTGAAATGACTACTCAAACAGGTAAGGCAGAATGGCGGGCATTTAATAAACAAAAAGAGATGCTGGAATTGCCATTGGCGATAGAGCTGCATGATTTCACCATCGATGAATATCCACCTAAACTGATGTTGATAGATAATGAATCGGGAAAAGCACTTCCGGCAGGACAACCGGTGAATGTGCTGATAGAAGATGATTTCAGCAAAGGAGAATTGCAGGATTGGGAGATTGAAGTGACGGAAAAGTTACCTATGGCTGCCAGTGTAGCTATCGAAGATACTGTTCGGTTTGTAGAGTTTCATTCAATGGGGGCAGCGTGTGCAATCTACGTGAAAGCTCAAAACACAACGAGTGGTGAACAGCGTGAAGGGTGGGTGAGTTGCGGTAGCTTTATGTTTCCATACAAAGCGCTTCGCTTGAATCAGAAAGTAAGTCTTATTATGCCCGAACGTGAACCGAAACGTTTTGCATCCGCAGTAACCGTTTATACACAATCCGGAGAACAGGTAGAAGCCACGATTGAAGTAAATCGACCTTTTGAAATAGAGGGCTGGAAAATATATCAATTGAGTTATGACGAGTCTAAAGGACGTTGGAGTGATATCAGTGTATTCGAGTTGGTTAGCGATCCCTGGTTGCCTGTGGTTTATACGGGCATATGGATGATGATAGCCGGTGCTGTCTGTATGTTTGCATTGTCACACAAAAGAAAGGAGGAGAAAGTATGAATTGGGATCTTTTCGGATGGTTTGCTGCTGTATCTCTTTGTCTTTGGGGCTTTGGAGCTCTCACTGCCTGGAAAGGTAAGTCGATGGGTTGGGTACTGGGACCTACATTGGCAGGATTGCTTGTCTTTTTTACTTTTATCCTTGGGATGTGGATTTCATTGGAGCGTCCACCCATGCGTACAATGGGGGAGACCCGTTTGTGGTACTCCTTTTTCTTACCATTGGCAGGTATTATCACCTATGTTCGCTGGCGCTATAAGTGGATACTCAGTTTCAGCTTTGTATTGTCACTGGTGTTTATCTGCGTCAATCTTTTTAAGCCTGAAATTCATAATAAGACACTGATGCCTGCTTTGCAAAGTCCCTGGTTTGCACCACATGTTATCGTATATATGTTTGCTTATGCCATGCTTGGGGCAGCCACGGTAATGGCAGTTTATCTGTTATGGATAAAGAAGAAGCCGGCGGCCGAACGGGAAATGGAACTTTGTGATGATCTGGTGTATGTGGGGCTCTCGTTTATGACCCTGGGGATGCTTTTCGGCGCTTTGTGGGCTAAAGAGGCATGGGGACACTACTGGAGTTGGGACCCGAAAGAGACATGGGCAGCTGCCACATGGATAGGTTACCTGTGTTATATTCACTTCCGACTTCATCAACGCAGGAGCCATCGCAAGGCACTCGCCGGATTATTGGTTTGCTTTCTTTTACTTCAAATGTGTTGGTATGGCATCAATTATTTGCCTTCGGCACAAGGAACGAGTGTACACACTTATAATTTAAACTAATATTGTATGAAACTGACTGCTATTATTTTAACCGGATTGGTACTGTGCTCTTCTGTTGTCTGCGCACAGGAAGAGAAGAACGAGTTTAGTATTGATGCACAACTGCGTGCTCGTGGTGAATATCGCAATGGCGTACTTAGTCCGCGTGCCGATGGACAGCTGCCTGCCTTTTTTATAAACAATCGTGCCCGTTTTTCACTTGGATACAAGCGGGATCGTCTGCAAATGAAGCTTTCTGCCCAACATGTAGGTGTGTGGGGACAGGACCCTCAGATAGATAAGAACGGACGTTTTATTCTTCATGAGGCATGGGCAAAGCTGGATTTGGGGAAAGGTGTCTTCGCACAGTTGGGACGCCAGTCATTGGTATATGATGATGAACGTTTACTGGGTAGTCTCGATTGGAATGTGGCAGGACGTTTTCATGATGCATTGAAGTTGGGATACGAAGCCGGGAAACACAAAATGCACCTTGTCCTCGCTTTCAATCAGAATGATGAAAAAACGATAGGTGGCAACTATTATGATCCTTCTAAAGCACAGCCTTATAAAACCATGCAGACTTTATGGTATAACGGCCAGTGGGCTAAGAATTTCAATGCCTCTTTGCTTTTCATGAATGTAGGCTATGAGACCGGAACGCCCGAAAAAGGAAAAACCAATTATATGCCTACCACCGGAACTTATCTCACCTATACTCCAGGTAACTGGACGTTAAACGGAAGTGCTTACTATCAGTTTGGTAAACGGAAAGTGGGCGATGAGGTGAAGAAGGTTTCAGCCTATATGTTCGGTGTGAAAGCGGGATATAAAATCAATCAGCAATGGTCCGTCAGCATATTGACCGATTATCTGAGCGGTGATCCGGAAAGTAGTAAGGTGTCTACATTCGATCCGCTTTATGGCACTCATCATAAGTTTTATGGTGGTATGGATTACTTCTATGCTTCTGCTTACAATAAAGGTTTGTGGGACAAGCAGCTGAGTGTTGACTTTAAACCCACTTCCCGCTGGGCTCTGTCACTGAATTATCATCATTTTTCTACTACTTATGACGTAACAGTAGAGGGAGATGAAGGACGTAGTCTCGGGTCAGAGTTCGACCTGCAGGTAGATTACACAGTGATGAAGGATGTGAAACTGACGGTTGGTTACTCAACCATGCTCGGGACGAAATACATGGATGTGGTGAAAGGCGGTAACCATGATGCCTGGCAAGACTGGGGATGGGTCTCCCTCAATATCAACCCACGTATTTTCTTTGCTAAATGGTAGGACTGTAACGGAAAAAGAACTATTTTTGCCACAAACCAAAGAGAAGTACTGTGGTAAAAATCGATTTTACAGATGAGTATAAACAACTGCTGTGGCAGATACCTCTTTTCCGGGACTTAGATGTGAATGTAAAACATCGTCTAATGGACGAACTTGAATTTACATTGTACAAGGTATCCCGTAAAGAGGTGGTGCTGCAACAAGATACGCGTTGCAATCATTTGTATGTGCTGCTGAAAGGCGAGCTGGAGGTTAATATCATCGATGTAGCCGGCAATCTGGTAAAGGTAGAAGAGATCATCGCACCTCGCGCCTTTGCTACTCCGCATCTGTTTGGCGAAAATAATATTCTGCCTGCCACCTTTACCGTAAGTAAAGATTCTATTCTTCTTATGGCTACCCGTACTTCGGTTTTCAAACTGATAAGTTCCGTGCCACAACTACTTCATAGCTTTCTTTGTGTGACGGGAAACTGCAATAAATGTACCGTTACCCGTTTGCGTATCCTCTCTTATAAAAACCTTCGTAGCCGTTTTGTTTATTATCTCATGGAGCATCGCACCTCTGCTGGTATCGCTTTGTTGGAGCATAATCAGGTACAACTGGCAGATTATTTAGGAGTAACCCGTCCTGCCCTGTCAAAAGAGATCAATAAGATGATAAAAGAGGGATTGATCTCTGTGGATAAGAGAGAGGTTACCTTGTTGAATATGCAAGGATTGAAGGAGTATATTTGATGTGATAAATATGTAAATGTTAGATTAATGAATTTTTTTCTTCATCTTTTTATTTTTGGTTTGTGAACTTATATAAATTGAGCCCATCCGGGTCGCCGATGTATTGGAATAGATACCAGGGAGGAGTATTACTGAATAATCCTTCTCCTGAAATGTAAAAGCACATAGATAGTACCCCTTCTTTATTAACTATTACATTATATTGTTTATTCCCTAAGTCATCTTTATCTCTAAATTCCCACTTGCCTTCATAGTTTAATGTTTCTGTACCTAAATATCCACTGTATGTAATGTTTTTAACTATACAGATACTATCTTCCTTGAGAATGATCTCTCCTCCATTTTCAGAAACCCATGTTCCAATAAAATCCTGAGATGTAGGTTTCGAGTTATTGCATCCGTTAAAAAGGAAAAATAAACTTATAAGAAACAGATTCTGCAAACTTTTTTTCTTCATACTATATTTGACTTGATGCTTCAGTATAACTTTCTATTATGATTGTTAAAGTCTAAATTATCTTTTTCATAAGTATTTTAAAGATAATATCAAACCAATTTTCCTTCTTTTACACTCCTTTCTAAATCCCTGAGAGTTATTTTTTTCTTGACTTTTTTCTTTTGTTTTAGAATTAAGTTTAATAATTTTAGAAGTATATGATCTCCTTCAGGATAGAAATACTCTTCGAATTTAAATTCGGTAATGCTTACATTGAATTTCTTGCTAAATAAGTAGATAAATTCGTAAGCATCATCTCCGTTGAGTTTCAAATCTTTTACGAGATCTGTTTCAGGAGTATATTCGTCATCCCACCGTTCTTCTTTGACAAACTGAATAATTTGTCTCCATATATCATCTTTATTCATTGTTTTTTTATTAAATTGTTTGTAATCATTATTTTCTATTTATGTACTTGGTTTAGTTTCTTTTTCTAAACTAAATGATGTAATAGTAATAGTTATTTAAATTTAAGTAAGGGATAAGTCTTTTAATACCTTGATTGCAATTATTTTGAAACTGATTATATTTTATGCCATTAATTGAATATAATATTTTATAAATGTCCAAATGTGTATAGCCTAACAACAATGACTTCTAATATAGGTATAAAGATTGTAAGTAGAAAGAATGGCCACTTTATATTAATTTGTGGAAATCTATTTTGAATTTTATTTAAAGTGCAACTTTTGTAAAATCTTATGTATGAAAAAGTGATTAAGATGGAATACAGGATGAATATTCTTTTCCAAAAAGCTAATGAAAAGTAATAAGTGAAAAATGGCCTATTACATACTAAGGCAGTTGAATATAATATTATGTCTATAAAAAAACTACTATAAAGACTTGTATGTATTAATGCGCTCCATTTGGCTTGCTCTTCGTTTCTACCTGTTCTTATGAGAAAAGTGTATGTTAAGTAAAAAAAATAGTCGATTATTATCATGTTAGTTATTTAAAAAAGTGAAAAATCATATGTGCCTAAGGTTGGATTGTATACATTATTTGTTGGTGTTACTCCATTTATTATATTTTTACGTATTTGTTCTCTTTCTCCACTTAAAGCTTCAATCATAAGACTTAATTCTATATGAAAATTTTCTTTCTCTATGCCAAGGAACTTAATGATTCCATTGGGTTCCCAATTATCACTGCAAATAGTGAATTCAAACATAATTTTTGCCATAACTTATTTTAGTTTTGTGAACTTATATAAATTAAGCTCATCTGGATCTCCAATATATCGAAACAGATACCAAGGAGAAGCATATCCAAATAATCTTTCTCCTGAAATGTAGAAAATTATTAAAAACGTTCCCTGCTTTTCAATTCTTATATTATATTTATCATATTCTAAATCATCCTTTTCTCTTAAAATCCATTTTCCTTCATAATTGAGTGGCTTTTTTTCTGAAAATATATTAATATAGTTATCGCGTATGTTTTTACACACACAAGTACTATCACTTCTTAATATGATTTCTCCTCCATCTTCAGAAACCCATGTTCCAATAAAATCTTGAAATGTAGGTTTAGGGCTATTGCATCCGTTAAAAAGGAAGCACAAACATACAAATGTCAGATTGAATAAACTTTTTTTCTTCATTTTATTTAAGTTTTGTGAACTTATAGAGATTAAGTTCATCCGGATCTCCGATATATTGAAATAGATACCAAGGAGGGGTATTGTTGAATAATCCTTCTCCAGAAACATAAAAGATGATATATAAAAGTCTTTCATGGCCGATTCTTATATTATATCCATCATATCCTAAATCACTTTTTTCTAAATTCCATTTCCCTATATTGCTAAAAAAATCTGTATTTGTGTACCTATTAACATATTGGGCAGGTATATTCTTAAGTATACATGTACTATCATCTCTTAATATGATCTCTCCTCCATCTTCAGAAACCCATGTTCCAATAAAATCTTGAAATGTGGGCTTAGGGTTACTGCATCCATTGAGTAGGAAGAATAAACTTATAGAAATAATATTAAATAGTTTTTTTTGTTTCATATTATTTTGATTTAAATATTTCAGTTCAAATAAAAGTTTGGTTTGTTTTGGGCATAGCCCCATCATTCATTTATATTTATTACATACGTGTCATAATCGGAATTACAGTCGAAATTATGTTTTAAAGTAAGAGTTAAACTATCACCATTAAAACAATAACTGACTAAAATTTTGTACTTTTCAAAAGTACCAAGAATAATTTCTTTTTTAGTTGTATTATTTTGCTTCCGAACTTGGATGCAATCATTATTTGTGGCTCCTCCTCCTATATAATAGAAATTAATGGTCTCAATATAATTATACTCTGTTTTTCCGGAATGGTTATTTTCTGTATATCCCCGATATTCTTGTGATAGGAGGATAGGTTTGGCTTCCAATAAATGGAAGGAGTTAAAAAAATATATGAAAGCAATTATAACACCAAGGGTAGCCGAAATTATGGCTATCAAAATAGCATATTTACGATAAGAATATCTCATTCTATTTCTTTTATTTTAGTTTTGTAAACTTATATAGATTAAGCTCATCCGGATCTCCGATATATTGGAATAAATACCATGGAGAAGCATATCCAAATAATCTTTCTCCTGAAATGTAGAAGATTATTAAAAATATTCCCTTTTTCTCGATTCTTATATTATATTTATCATATTCTAAATCATCCTTTTCTCTCAAAATCCACTTCCCTTCATAGTTGAGTGGTTTGTCATTTGAATTTATGTCAATATAAGTGTTATGTATATTTTTTAACACGCAGGTACTATCGCTTCTTAATATGATCTCTCCTCCGTCTTCAGAAACCCATGTTCCAATAAAATCTTGAAATGTAGGTTTAGGGCTATTGCATCCGTTAAAAAGGAAGCATAAACATACAAATGCCAGATTGAATAAACTTTTTTTCTTCATTTCTTATTTTGATTTTGTAAACTTATATAGATTAAGCTCATCTGGATCACCGATATAATCAAATAAATACCATGGAGGTCTGTTGTCTAATAGTCCTTCCCCAGAAATGAATAACGAGAAATAAATTACTCCTTTTAGATAAATAGCTATATTATATTGATCATATCCATTACTGTCTTTAGTTCGGATTCGCCACTGTCCTTCACCAGATAATGATGCTTTTTCTTCTGAAAATGGATTGATCTGTTTCGCATATATTCCTTTGACGATACATATACTATCTTCTTTAAATATGATCTCTCCTCCATCTTCTGAGACCCATGTTCCAATAAAATCTTGAGATGTAGGTTTCGAGTTGTTGCATCCGTTAAAAAGGAAAAATAAACTTATAAGAAACAGATTCTGCAATTTTTTTTTCTTCATACTATATTTGACTTAATGCTTCAGTATAACTTTCTATTATGATTGTTAAAGTCTAAATTATCTTTTTCATAAGTATTTTAAAGATAATATCAAACCAATTTTCCTTCTTTTACACTCCTTTCTAAATCCCTGAGAGTTATTTTTTTCTTGACTTTTTTCTTTTGTTTTAGAATTAAGTTTAATAATTTTAGAAGTATATGATCTCCTTCAGGATAGAAATACTCTTCGAATTTAAATTCGGTAATGCTTACATTGAATTTCTTACTAAATAAGTAGATAAATTCGTACGCATCATCTCTGTTAAGTTTCAAATCTTTTACTAGATCTGTTTCAGGAGTATATTCATCATCCCACCGTTTTTCTTTGATAAACTGAATAATTTATCTCTAAATTTTATCTTTATTTGTTGTTTTTTTTTGTTAGATTATTTGTAATCATTATTTTTAAATAAAGTACTTGTTCTAAACTCCTTTTCTAAATTAAATGATGTGGTAGTAATAGCTATTCTCAACCTAAATAAGGAATAAATTTATTACAATTCTATTGAAGCTAATTATATTTACTACAGTCGAGATTACAATCGAAATTCTGCTTTAAAATAAGTGTTAAACCATTATTCATCTTCATAATTATAAATTAACACTGTTCTGATTTTTTTTCTCCATACCCAGATCATTAATCCTAAATAATCAAAGGTATACACTTTCTGGTTTTGTCCTCTATCTCTGTTTATTGGAATGTATATGATGTCTTCATCACTAGGTTGCTGATAATCTATTAATATCAAGAATTCCTCATAAAACATATTTATCAAATTTTTGCCTTTCCAATAACATTCTTTATCACATTTAATTGTTTCAATTTTACCATTTTTAACCCATATATAAAAATTGACATTATCGAAAAAATAAGAATCATGATCTATTTTAGAATGATCATAAAATTCCACATGATGGGGCAAATGCAAATAATTAGTAATATCATCTCCAAGAATAAAATTCTCATATGATTTGTAGGGTATTAAGCCTGTTTTTTCCATATTATTCTTTGTTTATTAATTCCGATTTCATTCATCCTCATAATTCGAAATTAATATAGATCTGATTTTTTTTCTCCATACCCACACCATTAGTCCTATATTATTAAAGTCATACACTTTTTGGTTTTGTCCACTATGTTTACTTGTTAAAACATATAATGAATCTTCACTATCAGGCTGCTGATAATTTATCATGGTTAAAAAAATGTCATATGGCATTTTTATTAGATTTTTGTCTTGCCAATAACACTCAATATCACAACAAATAGTATCAATTTTGCTGTCTACAACCCATATCTCAAAATTGAAATTATCAAAATAATAAGTATCATGGCATATATATGGATCGTCATCATAAAAATCGATGCGATGAGGTAAATGTAAATAGTTAGAAATATTATCTCCTAAAACAAAAATATCGTATGATTTATTGGGGATTAAACCTTTTTTCTTCATGTTGTCTAAAATGTTTTGTTGTTAATTCCAGTGAGTTTCACCATTGTTCTTGTCATGGGCATCTTTACGTATCCTGTCTATCTTTTTTGTATCCAAAATCCCATTCCCATTTACGGGTTTCTCCGATAGGTACAGCTATTCTTCATCTTCGTTTTTGTACATTAATACGGTTTTTATTTTGTTACGCCATGTCCATATTGTTAGACTCAAGTCATCAAATATATAAACTTTTTGGTTTTGCCCTCTGTCCTTGGATAACAATACATATTCTTTACTTTCTTTCGTTGGTTTTTGTCCGCACATTATTAGGAAATCGCTGTATGGCATGCCTATCAGATTTGTATTTTTCCAGTAACACACTTGGTCGCAACATATTGTGTCTATTCTTCCGTCTTCTACCCAAACTGTAAAATGTAGAGTTGGGAAAGTATAACTATCATAACAGTACATATTACCACAAGTATGATCTAATATATGAGGAAAATGGAGATAGTTAGTTATGTTGTCTCCAATAATAAAAATTTCATATGATTCGTTTGGGATTAATCCTTTATGTTCCATAGGTTTTTATTGATTGATTATTAATTCCAATGAGTTTCACCTTTCTCTTTGTATTGAGCATCTTTTAGAATTCTTTCTATTGTCTTTTGAAGTTCTTTCTTTTCTTTCTTGCTTTTTGCTGTTTTAATTTTTTGCTGTAGTTCTTTAACTCTCTTTTTAGTCTTTTCCATAGCTCTTCCACCATCACCATGTGGCATTCCTTTCGTAGACTTTTTTCCTGGATCTTATACCAAAAGTACTAGTAGGCGGACCACCTGGAAAAATAGCCTCTTTGGCCATTTCTATACCTGCTTTCCTTATAAAACGTCCTGTTAATAAATCGTATACAGTATTGGTTTGTTCTATCCTTCCGGAAGCGGGAAGTCCATATTGGGTCCAGGCATTTCCTTGGTTTACATTTGTAGCTCTAACTTCCCTGCAAAGGTTCTCTATTATTCATCTTTGTAGTTGTAAATTAATATTGTTCTTATTTTCTCTCTCCATACCCATAATGTTAGTCCCAAGTTGTCAAAGTAATGAACTCTCTGGTTTTGTCCCCTATCTCTACTTATGGGAACATATACGAAATCATCACTATCAGACTGCTGGTAATTAATAAGAGTCAAGAACTCTTTATAGAACATCTTTATTAAGTTTTTATCCTGCCAATAACACTCTATATCACAGCAAATAGTCTCTATTTTACCATTTTCAACCCACACTTCAAAATTGAAATTATCAAAATAATAAGTATCATGATATATTTCCTGATCATCATAAGACTTCATATGATGAGGTAAATGCAAATAGTTAACAATGTTGTCTCCTAAGATAAAAATATCGTATGATTTATTGGGAGTTAATCCTATTCTTTTCATTTTATTCTGTTTCATTTTATATTAGTTCCAATGGGTTTCACCCTTATCTTTCTTATGGGCAGTATCTCTAATTCTATCTATTGTTTTTTGTATCCTCTTTTTTTCTTTAGCAGGAGCCGTTTTCATCTTCTCTTGTAACTCCTTAATACGTTTTTCTGCTTTCTTTAATGCTCTTCCACCATCACCATGTGGCATTCCTTTCGTAGACTTTTTCCCGGATCTTATACCAAAAGTACTAGTAGGCGAACCACCTGGAAAAATAGCCTCTTTAGCCATTTCTATACCTGCTTTCCTTATAAAACGTCCTGTTAATAAATCGTATACAGTATTGGTTTGTTCTATCCTTCCGGAAGCGGGAAGTCCATATTGGGTCCAGGCATTTCCTTGGTTTACATTTGTAGCTCTAACAGATATTCCTATAACATTAATTTCGCCATTAATGATTTTACTATAGCTAAAATAAAATGTCTCATTCTCGTCATTAAAAGTCAGTCTGTCTGTGAACTCTGCATCTGTAAGATGATCCCAGGATGCGAAATTGAATGAATTAGAATAATATTGTAGCATGTTTACAAGAGGCGAAAATAAAGAATTCCAGAATCGCTCTATTTCTACCGGGTCACTTGTACTCCAATAGTCCATTCCGTACGGGTCGATTCTGCTTATGGGATTTCCTCCACAATATACATATGGACTAAGGTTGTAATAATTCTCAGCATGTGGATCCACTGACGTGAAGCTCATAATCGCCGGATACATGCCCCGAGCCACATAATCGTATGTATCATAACCATGCATTTCAATGAACTCTTTACCGTTGTATTTACGGTTTTGAACGTCTCTTCCTGTTCCTTCTGTCCAAGGCAGACCGCTTGGGTAGTACTGAATACGTTGTACAGTGGTAGCCGGGACTATCGTCCCTCTATAGTCTTTGTATGCGGCACGCCATACTTCCCGGTTATTACCTAAATGATCTTTACGATAATAATGGTAATCGGGCAGAAGAGAAGTTGAGTTAATCCTTGTAGCATATCCTTCAGGATTGAACACTTTTCCCAGCATATATACTCCCGGGTCACAGCCATTAAAGTCGTATTCTATATTATCAACGTAAAATGTGCCGGTTTCGTCTATTACATCCAGATCATATTCCCATTTACGGGTTTCTCCGATAGGTACAACTACCGGAGTAGTAAGCGTGAAGTTCCGGGTGCTTAACCTCCGGCCGGAAGCATCGTACGAGCTGATAATCTGATTACCATTTTTTAATTGGACCGTGTCAGGCAAGTTTAGCATATTATAGCGAACGGTAACGATGTTACGATCCAGGTCTTTCACCATGTTTCCATTGGCATCATAAGCGAATTCCTCAGTTTCGTTTGCCTTATCCTGATACTCTTTTTGATTGTACAGGTTACCGGAACCCCAGCCATCTGTGACTTTCTTTAGTTGATTACCATGATAGGATAATGTCAGCAGGTCGATTATATCTTCTCCATTGAACCGTGTCAAACTCTTTATGTTTCCGTGATTGTCGTATTGAAATGATTCAGACCATTGATAGCTATCCATTAAATGGCTGTTAAGATAGCAGTAGGTGGATTTTAATCTATTCAGGTTATCATAATAATATGTATAACCATTCTTCTTTCCATTATAAGTCCATGAATTGCTGGAGATATTTCCATTGTAACAAGGTTTAGCTTCGCTATAGAAAGGTTGATTGTAGTAAATATCCTCCTCAAATGAACCGCTTTTTAGTTGGGTTATCCAGTTACGTATATTGTATTTGTAATTAATGGTGTCTGTCCTGTTGTGTCTGTATGTTGTTTGTAGACGTCCCAACTCATCGTATTCATTTTCAGATAAAATGATAGTAGGATTACCATTTAGCTGGTAATTTGTAGCAAGACGTCGCTCTGCTTGGTCATATGTATATGAATAAAGTTCTGAAACAACATCGTTTCTGAAAGCTATTACGTGTTTTTGGAGTTTCTTGAGAGGTTTTCCTCTGAAATTAAACTTTGTCAGTGTAGTGGTATAACCTCCTAAGTGGTTACTTTCGCGAGTTTGTATAATATTCTCTTTGTCATCATAGTAAAATACTTTAATAGTAAATCTTCCGCTTCCGTCTAAAAGATAAGTACGTGTACCCGTTAATAGCCCTTTGGCATTCAATTGGGAATTGACGGAGGAAGTATAGAGAATTCCATAATCATTTTCTGCCTTATAGGATAATGAATCTTTTACAATTGGTGAAAGTAAATCCAAAAAGCGATAATCGTCGTAATAATTCACTATTAGTAGTTTATTCTGTGGTATACTGAATCGATTATTGGGATAGCCTATTATATTGTTTGTTGTAAATGATTCGCTTGTTGATATATTTTGGAACATAGAGACTGTTTCTTTTAAACCCATATTATGAGTACATTGTCCCATATAAAGAAGTCTATCAAAAATATCGTAGCAACTTGCTGTCCACGAATTATTTTGGCGTTGATTTCCGTCTTGGCTGAATACCAGTCGTCCGGTTTTATCGTATACTGTGTATATCGGATCACAACCAGGGAGACGTTTGTATATACAATTGCCTAAATCATCATATTTATAGATGAATGCATATTGTTTTAATAAATTATGATCATCACTGATTTCTCCCGATTCTAATGCATCTGAAACCATAGGAGGAAGAACGTAGCATCGTTGCCCAAGTGAATTGTAAATATAATATGTATTTAGATTGTCTTCTGCAGCATCTAAGATTATGTTACTATTTTTGTCTTTAAAAATAGAGTGTTTTTTCCCATCTTCATCTGTAGTCAGAAAGTGCTCTAAAGATTTAGGAAGATAATAACCTGCATTCTCAAGTTTATTCCGTTCATTTATTATATATTTTCTAACTTGATTAACCGTGTTTGCAGAATGTTGTAATGAGGTACTATGTGTATTCATATCGTCACCGGGCATTTGAATTTTTTCTAAGCGGTCATATACTGATATTTCCGAATAAATATTTTCTCTATATGGACGGTTATCTTCATAGTAATTTTTCGAGATTAGGGCGAAGTTCTCAGGTTTAATATATCCCGAATTATTTTCAATAGGAGTCGGTAACCATTCTTTGGTAATTCGTCCACAGTAATCATAATCAATATTAGTCACCAAATCCTTTCCTGAGTGAGTATAATTCTTTAATACGTTTTGTACAGGACGTCCCAAACCATCAAAATATTGGATAGATACTTGTTCTTTTGTGCCTTCTGCATCCATTTTAGAATGAATGGAAATATAGTTCTGTTTGATGGACGGTTGTCCATATACGATCAAAAACGATAATAGGAAAATCCCCAATATTAATATTCTTGTTTTCATAAGTAATCGCCTATATAGTGAACCTGAATCGTTTGAAGTAATTTATTATTTAGATCCCGTATGTTTTTGAGATTTCCTAAAGAATCATATTCATAAGATGTTTTTATACCTCTGGCATCGATGATAGAGGTTACTCCTACAAGTAATTTGAAGGTCATTGTAGTAACTTGACTGTGAGGAAGTATATTCCTTAAGTTGTTTACGATATTCATATTTGGAGTATATGAGCAGTAAAGACTATTTATAGTGTATTCTCCTCCCATAGAATTTGCAACTTCTGCGAATGTTGCATTTTTTATTTCTGCTATAGGATGAGTACCATTATATGCCCATATATATGTGGTCGATATACCTGAAGCTTCATCTGTAACCTGTACCAATCTTTCACGATTATAGAGATAGCTCTCTGTGGAAATATTTGTTAATTGATAGATTGGATGCGTGTTATTGATGATTTGTTGTATCCCAAGGTTATAAGAGGATGCAAGTGGTAAATTGTCAGGGTCTAATCTGGCTTTATATTTACCAATAATCTGACTTTTTGAATTATATTCGTTTCTATAAGCATTAATAATTTTACCTTTTTTAGTTGTGATGCAGGTATGTATTTTATTTTTATTGGTATAGGTATAATACAAGGTTATGGTATCACCCTCTGAGTCTGTCGTTATTTCTGATAAAGGAGAATTAGTGATCTTATCTTGGCTATATGACCTGTTAATATAGGTGTATTTTTTATAGCTTTGTGTTATGTCTCCTAAAGTCTTAATCTCCGAGATACGTCTATTGTAAGGAATAATTCTGTACTTTACTATTCCATAATCTTTGTAAGCTATAATATTACCATATTCAGGACAATTATGGTTTGTAAATCTTACTTCAGTATAGTCCCCTACGGTAAATAGTGATCCGGTAAGAAAAGGAATCTTCTCATTCTCTTGTATATCATATGTGTATTCTGTTATTCTTTTTTCATTCGTATATTCCGTTTTCTTTTTTAAGAATCCTCTTTTATATCGTTTTGAAGTTAGTTTAAGCATATCTGCTCTGACATATGCTCCATATCGGGTTTCGTCTACATCCGCATAGTCTACATTATCAGCTGAAGTTATATATTCGTAAATAATTCGTTTCTTATCTGCTCTTACGGGATCTAATGGATCCCAATGCCCATTACGAATGATAGTTTCTGTTACTTTGGAATATTCGATATGGCTTCCTCCATTCAATGTGGAAGGGAGTCCGTGTGAATTTAAGCTAATAATTGAGGTTTCCAACTCTTCATACAGTGGACATACACTGGTTCCAGGATTTCCAGGCATACTGGGTTGATAGGATTTACTGATGATTGATCCATATCTGGGTATATAAACTAAGACTCCGCTGCTGGGTGAAGTTGGGTCAATGCCGTCCTGAGTATAAGTATATAATTTCGTGATCGTATCATTTCCTGAAATACTCTTAATTCCTCGGATTCTACACCCTCCCGTTGGATAAGTATTTCGTGCGATTGGCGAGTCAAGTTTGAAATAGCTAATATCTATTTTTCCACAGTCTGGGCAGTCTATACTTTCAAATATATCATAAAAAGGACTACATAAATCAGGGCGGTAGCCAGACCATTCACCACCTGGATTTTTAAGTTTAAGTGTGTATGTCCCAGGTTGGGAGGTAAATATAGATACTGTACGATTGAAACTATATTTATTGATTCGAATAATATGCTTACTTTTATCTGGGAAGGTAATTTCCACATAAGGTAAGTGGTAACTATAGTATAATGTATCATTGGACGTCCAGCCACTTATACAATTATCATAATTTGCATTAGAATCGTTGTCACCAATGATTCCGATTGGATAGTATTTGGTGAAATCAATATTTATTGATTGAACTGTTCCGATAGAGAAGGATGTTTCTAATATTGGGTTGTGTTTTTTACCATTTAGTTGTGTGTGGTAAATTGTTTTATTCAAATATGCTTCTAATGTCTCAAAAAAAGAATTATCTGATGTGTCAGTTTTACGGGCTGAATATCCTAATTCTGAGAAGGTATTTGGTTCCCAAATCAGTTCTGACTTTCCTCCTGTTGGATAAGTAATACTTTGCAGCATACCTATATTAGCTCCTATAGAAAATGAGTGGCGATTAACATTTTCTGTGAGATCATACGTCCGTATGCCAAAATAAGTCACGGGCGAAGGATATAATCCACCATTAGGAGTCCAATATCCCCAATGGTCTCTTTCTAATGGACTTTTATCGAAAAGATAATTGGTAGTATATGTAAATTTATAAGTATGAGCCGAAGTGCCATCTTGACCTAATATTCTTAAACTATCCAATTTGGTACGTTGATTTTTATAAGTTTCAAAGCGGGAGCGATGGAATTCTATTGTTCTATAGACTCTATTTTCTTCTAACTTATTGGGTATGAACAAAATCTTTTTTAATTGGTGATGGCAACTATCACCTTCATATTCCAATTTAGTTAAGCTATTTCTTGTTTCTATGGCTTTTAGTAAAACTTTGTCGGTAATTTGTGTCGTATAATCAGGTGAACTGATTGAATGGACTCCATACGATTTGGTATTGCAAGTTTCATCATAGTATATCTTCTGATATCCCCAATCAGTAATTGGATAGTCTGTAATGGAACACTTTACATCTTTGAGGACCTTGTAACTTAATTTGATTGCTTCTCCTGTGGGACTGGTAATAAGGGTTAGCCACCATGCAGATGGATAACGATAGGAATATTCTATCTTATTGTCGCCCAAAAGAACTTTGTATTGATAGTTGGAAAATTCCTTTTCTTCAAATTTATATGTATATCCATTAACGTCAGTTACTTTAAAAATATCATTGGATAAATATTCAATAGAAAGGCATTGATCACTTTGTATAATACATTCTTTATCTTTGTTAAAAACAAACACACCCGATATTCCCATGAAATTGAAACTATATGTATCTTGTGCTGTATCAAAATGACCTTGGTCATACTGTTCGCCATAAATACTACTCATGTAACCGATTTTACAATAACTTCCATCTGAACGATATTGATCGGCAGGGTTATAATTAAATTCTCTTTCCTTAATCAGTTCTACAAAACTTTTTCTATCATCAGTGCCCGGGATATATGGAAAAAGGGGAGTGTTGAGTTTGTCATAACCTACTATTTTGTTAGTCTGATCATACATTTCATCCGGCAATCCACAAATATTTCTGGAAATGGCTCCACCAACGCTAAGATTCCATCCTAAACCTATTGGTCCGTCTTCTTCCATTACTTTGATTCCGCCTCCGAAATAGTTTATTTTTATAGGGATGGTAATATCATATTCTGAAATATCCAATAATGGTATGTCAATATTTACTCTTCCTGTATAAAGGTCGGTTGGTATTTCTCCAAACTTTTCCAATGTTTGCGCTTCGGCTGACGGTCTGGTGATAACCGGAATAGGCTCACTTTGTGCTGACAAGAAGAGAGAAATACAAGATAAAATTCCTACCAACACAATCTTCTGTTTTAATAAAGCCACTATCTTTTTCATAGTATTATCCTTTTATTATTTTTTCACTGAATACTTTTTCATTCACACAGATTTGCAGGATATACTCTCCTTTGGGATATTTATCCATATCGATGTAATGTTGATATACTCCTCCGGGGTAATTTTTTACGGTATAATGAGTAAGCTGTTGGCCTGCTATGTTGTACAATCTATAAGAAATAGCTGCATAGTCAGAGAGATAGAATTCAAAAGTTAATTCTGTTTGCACAGGGGTGGGATAGACATTGTATGAAAAGTCTAAAGGTAAGTCGTTTGAGTTGTCTTGACTTTTATGATCGTCTTTCTCATTCTTATGGACGGTATCTGCCAGTATTTTTTTCTGTAAATCCAGATTGGCGGTATCACTTTGCAGATACATGTGTTTGCCCGGTGGGTAGAAGAATGCCGTAGAAAAATATGCTGTTTTTAAACTATCAGACAGATGGCCGGTACGTATTGTTTCGAAGATGGGATAGCGATATCCTGAAGCGTACCATTGATAGGTTTCTACAATAATGGTACGTTCGTTCTGTCTTATAATATTGTCGATGGAATCTTCCGGCAGAATCCGGTAAGTCGGGGTATTCATGTTTTCGGATAGAACCTTTAGGGGAGAAATCGTTTCACTGATTAATTTGGTCATTTTTATCCGTAGCACGTGCTTTAGAGTATCTTTTCCGGGTAAGATAATCATTCCATATGCATCGGCTTCGGTCGTATTTCGTCCCACCGTAGAGATGTGTAACCGTCCGCAATATTTCCCTTCTCCCTGATAATAGCCTTGAACTTTGTCTCCATAATGCATGGGAAGCTGCAAAAGAAGTTCAGGTTTAGAGTTTTCGATTTGAGTAGTTGAATTTTCAAATCCCCATAACCATACCGAATCCTTTTGCCAATCATAATAATAGTGGGTATGGTGTTCTCGCCCTACAATCATAGAATCAACCCCTTTTCGGGCGGAATAAATGAGCGTATACTTCTTGTTTATCGGAGATAATTTTCCGAAATCCCAAAGTACATCTTTGCCTGACCGACCAGGAGCCTTATATTCTATTTGCTGTTTGACAATGGTGTCATTGACTCTGAATTTATTAAGTTCAGAAGTGAGACTGCATTGAGAATATAAATCGATCATTCTCCAAAGGCATAAAAAGAACAGTAAACTGTGTTTCATAGGATATTGTTATAAAGGTTATTTGTGTGCTGTTACGATGGGGGAGGAAGGGACCGAAAGTCTTTGTCTTAAAGATATTTCTTCAACTTCCTACTCCATATCTGATACCCTTCTTCCGTCAGATGTAATCCGTCTGTCGTCAGTTCTTTTCGTAGAATATTTGTTCCCTTTTCTGCAAAGAGAGGGAATAAGTTGATAAATGGTATTTTCCGGGAAGTAGCGAGCGTTTCCAGTTTTCGGTTAATTTCCGGTACGATGTCTGTTTTACCGATCATCGTTTTGTATTTACATACGGATTCATTGATAGGGAGCAGGCTTTGCAGATATAGTTTGGTATCGGGTGATTCTCTCTGTATTCTGTCTATCAGGAGAGTAATAAGAGTCACGACACTGTCTGCTGTGAGATCATGTGATACATCATTGATGCCTATCAATAAAAAGAGCTTTGCCGGATGCCCGGGGAGAATCTGGTGCAGACGGTCGTATACACCCCTTGCTTCGTCTCCGATGATGCCCCGGTTACGTACATGTTTCTTTTTTAGTCGTACTCCCCAGTCTTTGCCACCTTCGGTGAGGCTATTGCCCAGCATGACGATATCTTTGGGGCTGATGGCCGGCTCATCTTCAAATTCGAGAAAGCGTTTGTAGTAATGTTCAGTATATGTCCGCTCGGTAGGGTAGATAGAAGCAGCAACTGCGTTGGCTACCAGTGAACGAAGCCGGGTTGCTTTACCTTTGTCATCCGGATGTACGCTGTTGGTCAGCAGAATAACGGCAGTGTCATTGTCGGGATCAATGGTGATGGAAGTACCTGTATATCCTGTATGTCCGTAGGTGTTTGGTCCAAATAAATCACCGTTATTAGATGCATACGGAGAAAAGAGATCCCATCCTAATGCGCGTCCCAGACCAGAGATATGCCGGGGAATACTTCTCATTGTTTTTACTCCTAATGGACTGAGGATACGATGTCCGTTATATTCTCCGTTGTTGAGTAACATTGCAGCGAGTATAGCCAGGTCATTGGCATCGGAGAAAACGCCTGCATTACCCGAGACACCTGCGTTCATGATACGTGCCAACGGATCGTGAACAATTCCTTTGAGAATACTGCCGTCCTTTTGCTTTTCGGTAGGAGCACACCGTTCCAATGTTTCTCCGGTAGGACAATAATCGGTATGTTGCATACCCAACGGATCAAAAATATGTGTTTTTGCAAAATCACGCAGGCTTTGTCCACTGACTGTTTCAATGATATGTTGCAGGGCAATATAGTTGAGGCAGCTGTATTGGAAGTCTGTTCCCGGCTTAAAATTAGTTTTGCAACCGGAAATGTATTCTATGAGCCCTTTAGGATTCGGAGCGCCATATTTAGCCGTTAATTCCTTAACCGGAGCATAAGGTGGGAGTCCGGAAGTGTGTGTCATGAGGTCGGTGATACGGATATCTTCGGAGAATCCCGGAATATAGAGACTGACACGGTCTGTAAGCCGGAGTTGACCGCGTTCAATGAGAATCATAGCACTGATGGCGGTTGACATGGCTTTGCTCACGGAAGCCATGTCAAATACGGTATTGACATCCATCGGTTCTGTATCAGGGAGCAGTTGCTTATTTCCATAGGCTTTCAGATAAGCCAGCTTGCCATGGTGTACGATGGCAAGTACGGCACCGGGAATTTCTTTGTTGTTTATAGCTGTTTCAATAGCTTTATCAGCATATGTAAGTTGACGGGAGTTCATACCTGTTTGTTCGGGAGCTACGCGTTGTAACGGTTGTCCCAAGGCCTGGAAAGAGAGAAAAAATAGGCTCAATATTAGGAAGGATGTTTTCATATGAATACGTAGTTTAGATAAAGTTGGATAAGATAAGTATGGTATTATTGAAACGCGGATTTATCCGGATTTTCGCAAAAAGAAACAGATGTAAAAGAAAGAATTACTGTCTTTAATTCTGCGTTAATGCGCATAAATCCGCGTTTTATCAGATAAAAGTAATACTCTATGAAACTTGGTGGCCTTTGTGGTGAACTGAGTTTTGTTTATTGTCCCGCTTTGTAAGCGTCTACGGCTTTTTTTACCGAACCATGCATCAGCAACAGGGCTTTTGCCTGATCATAATCCAACCCAAGCTCTTCAACGATCATACGCGTGCCACGATCTACTAATTTCTGATTGCTGAGCTGCATGTTAACCATTTTGTTACCTTTCACACGTCCCAGCTGGATCATTACAGAGGTAGTGATCATGTTCAGGATCATTTTTTGTCCTGTACCCGATTTCATACGTGAACTTCCTGTCACATATTCCGGCCCTACAATCATCTCAATAGGAACATCGGCTTCTGCTGCCATGGGTGAATCGGGGTTACTGGTGATGCATCCGGTTAGAATCCCGTGTTCGCGCGCAGCATGCATGGCTCCGATGACGTAAGGAGTGGTACCCGACGCAGCAATACCGATAACCGTGTCCTTATCATTGATGTTATGTTCCATCAATTCTTCCCAGCCACGGGTCGTATTATCTTCGGCATTCTCTACAGGGTTACGGAGGGCTGTATCCCCACCGGCAATCAGTCCGATGACCAATGTGGGAGGCATACCGAAGGTTGGAGGTATTTCCGAAGCGTCAAGTACTCCCAGGCGCCCGCTTGTTCCGGCACCCATATAAAATATACGTCCTCCCTGCTTCATGCGAGGTACGATCTGGCTTACCAGTTTCTCTATTTGCGGAATGGCCTTTTGTGTGGCAAGGGCTACTTTTTGGTCTTCCGTATTGATGTCTTCCAGTATTTCCCGGATAGACTTTTTCTCTAAATCGTTGTAGAGCGAAGGTTGCTCTGATATTTTGATAAACATTGGGTAAATTATGATTTATGAATTATGAAATGTCATCAGACCTTGCATGGGGCTTTTGACGATAACTCCTATTTGTACTCCCAGTTCTTGGGCGGCTTCGTGTAATACCTCCTGATAATGGTAGGCAACGGAGCCGATAAAATGTGCCGGATAATTCTGATAATCATACTGCATCACGTTACGTTTCAGGAAAGCCTTGAAACTGCCAAGAACGAGTGCATGCACAGATGGCTCGTGAATGTTCTCTGCCAGAAACGGAGAAAGGCTTGCCAGGAAACGGTTTGGGAACGGCTGACGATATACGCGGTCGATAATTTCGGGAGGTGTCAGGCCGGTTTTTTTCATAAACTTTTCTTTCAATTCCGGTGTCATTTGGTTTTTCAGAATGTCGCCTACCAGAAGTTTTCCTAATACAGCACCACTGCCTTCGTCTCCCAAAATGAATCCTAACGGGGAAACATTGTTCACAATCTTTTCGCCGTCATAGAAACAGGAGTTCGAACCGGTTCCTAAAATACAGGCGATGCCCGGTTTGTGTCCACACAAACTACGGGTCACGGCCAGCATATCCGTATTGACTTCGATACCATTCTTGACGTTCAGATGGAGGGAGAGTGCATTGTGCATCATTGGCACCTTGTCCGGCACACATCCTGCTCCATAAAAATAAACAGCGTCGAGCGCATTGGTTTCCAGATGGGGGAGTAGTGCAGTAGCTATCTCATTCCCTATTTCTTCCTCTGATTGAAAGAAAGGATTCATACCTTTCGTGACTATCTGTCGGACGAGTTGTCCTTGTCCTACAACGCACCAATCGGTCTTTGTAGAACCACTATCTGCTATTAATATCATATCTTTATATATATTTTTTTCTTATACAATAGGTAACCGATACTCCAGTTGAGTATCACAAATAGAAGGGCGAATGCTAATGAACCGGGGTAATCGCCCAATAAAGGCTGAAGAATACCGCTATAAATGTAACCATGCAGGCTGGTTGTTGCTCCGTCCAATGTGACTCGTATGTTCCCCAATAAAATAGAAAGTACAGCTGCCAGTACATAGATAAAGAGTGGATTTACACCAAACGATTCAAAGAACCGGCTCCACGATTTATAGCCTTTTACATCGATAATCCAAATAAGTAGTGCCAGGAAACTGGAGCCCAGTCCACAAGTGACAATGGCGAAAGTAGGTGACCATATTTTCTTATTGATCGGACAGCCGTAGCTGAGCAGGAATCCTAAAAAAGTAAGAATTGTTCCGATAAGGAACAGGCGTTCGAGTTTTTCGTTGATGTCCTTTACTTCCATTAGCAGTTTGCCAACGCAGAAACCTATCAGCACGTGTGCAATGGCCGGGATAGTACTTAACAGTCCTTCGGGATCGATACCATTATCCTTGTACATATGTGCTTCTCCAAGCACTGCACGGTCAACGACGGAAAGTATGTTCGTGTCGTTATATTCGAACCCATTACCAGTGATAAGCAGGATAAAATAACCTACCAATAAAGTTACAATCAGATAGGGGATATATTTGTGCTTCATCGTTAAAGCGATAATAGCAGTTGCGCCATAGCATAGTGCTAAGCGTTGCATCACTCCTAAAATACGGATATGATCGAAAGTCCAGACTGATTGCCCAAGTCGTGATAAAAAAGAGATTTCTTCACCGGAAAGAGAATTCCAGGTGCGGCAAAACATAGAGAACCAGGCAATGCCCAGACCAATGGCAAAGATGACAATGGTGCGTTTAAGAATCTTTAGGGCGGCTGAGTGACTGAATTCAAAGTTATACTTCCGCAGGGAAATATAAGTGGATATTCCCATGATAAACATGAAAAAAGGGAATACAAGATCGGTTGGTGTTAAACCATTCCATTTAGCGTGTCCTAACGGGGCGTAGACGTATGACCACGAACCGGGATTGTTCACCATAATCATTCCTGCTATGGTGATACCTCTTAATATGTCGAGGGCTAAGAGACGTTTGCTGGTTGTTTTATTCATTTCTAATGGCTTTATGTGTTAAGTTTATATTTGGGGTTAACGGGCTTTAGTACATTCGTCTACCAGATAGGCGATAGACACATAGGCAATACCTGTGTTGGTAGTAAGGCCAATTTCGCAGGTACGACTATTGGAATATCCGGTTTGTATTCCTGCTTTTTCCAATTGCGGACGCAACTTGCGTAAAGCATAACTATTGACTTCCGGATGAGTAAAACCTTTGTCTCCGGCAAAACCGCAACAACCTACCTCTTCGGGTATGATGACCTGTGTGGAACAGAGCCGTGCCAGGGAAAGCAGGGTGTCTGTCAATCCCATTCTACGCATAGAACAGGTTATGTGAATTGCTACCGGACGATTGATGGGGGTGAATTCCAGTTTATCACGTAAAAAGATATAGATGAATTCTGCTGGTTCATATAGTTTCATTTTTTTTATGGTTTCACGCATACGATGAAGGCAAGGGCTTTGGTCGCACAATACCGGATATTTTCCATTTTCAGAAGCCTCCCATAAAGAAGCTTCCAGCTCTGCTGATTTTCGGTCGGCAATATCCGGCATGCCTTTGCTTTCCCAAATCGTACCGCAACACAGTTTTTCCATATCTTTTGGGAAGATAACTTCGTAACCCGCTTTTTGCAGGAGGGATAACATCTTATCTACGAGAGGTTGGCTTTCACGTGATTTACCGGGTAACCCCATTGTCTGGTTGATACAACTGGGAAAATAAACAACCTTATTTAATTGAAAGTTGAAAGTTGAAAATTGAAAATTGGCTGTGCTGTTACCCTGCATGTTTTTTTCCTTCTCCATTCTCCCCTCTCCCTTCTCCCTTCTCTTATAGCTTTTGGGCATAGCCGGAGTCCATTGTGGGATACCCAGGACATTGTGCATCCCTTTGGTGAGGGAGGTCATAGCAGAAGTTCCTAATACGGAATGGGCTGCATTTGCGAGGGTTAACATCGGACGCAGGCAACTTTTTATACCGGCAAAATGATTGGCGGCAAAGTTTCCTACAGAATAGCCAAAACTATTTTGCGGAAGTTCTTCCTGACGGATGTCGTGCGTCAGGTCGCCTGTGTTGATACCCATGGGACAGGACATTGAACAAAGGCCGTCTCCGGCGCAAGTCTGGTTTCCGGGGTAACGGTATTGTTTTTGTAGAGTGGCGAGGCGTTCGGGATCATTACCGTTTTGTTTCAGCCTGGATATCTCACGGCGTAATACAATGCGTTGACGTGAAGAAAGGGTAAAACCACAAGTCAGGCAATTGACTTCACAAAAACCACACTCGATGCATTTGTCTACATGTGGATTCGTGAGTGGTAGCGGCTTGAAGTTTTTGATATGGCACAGCGGGTCATCATTAAAGATAACACCGGGGTTTAACAGATTTTGCGGATCGAAAAGCGCTTTTACCGCTTTCATAATCTCATAGGCTTTCTCACCCCATTCGTATTTTACGAACGGTGCCATATTACGTCCCGTACCGTGTTCGGCCTTTAGTGAACCGTCGTATTTATCCACCACTAATGTTTTGACATCATTCATTAGCTCTTCGTAGCGTTTTACTTCGGCATCGGTACTGAAAGACTGATTAATAATGAAATGATAGTTACCTTCGAGGGCATGTCCGTAAATACAGGCGTCATCATATCCATGGCGTGCAATGAGTTGCTGTAACTCAGCTGTTGCCTCGGGTAAGTCTTCTATGTGGAAGGCTACGTCCTCGATGAGGCAGGTTGTTCCCGGTTGACGGGTTCCTCCCACAGAGGGGAAGATCCCCGAACGAATGGCCCAGTATTTGGAGTATTCTTCCGGTTTGTCTGTAAAACGAACCGGTATATAAGTATCGAAGGATGCTAAAGTCTCTTCTATGGCAGTTATGTTTTGAGCAAGTTCTTCTTTACTATGTGCTTTAGTTTCTGTAAGTACAGCTGTTAGTCCCTTACCAGTCGAATCGTTGACGGATGCCAGAGATTTCCAATCAAGCAGTTCGGCGCCTTTCACAATCCATTCACCTTTTTCGTTGGTGAGTTTCTTCATTGCCACCACGGCCCGGCATGCTTCTTTGATGTCGCTGAAATAGAGCATTGCACTGGCTTTGTGAGGATAATCATACTCCGTTTTCATAGTTACCTCGGAGAGGAAAGCCAATGTACCTTCCGAACCTACCATTAAATGTGTGATAATATCAAACGGGTCATCGAAGGCGATGAACGGTAGTAGATTTAATCCGGTGACGTTTTTAATAGAGTATTTGTAACGAATGCGTGCGCTCAACTCTTCATCTGTACGAATCAGGTCGCGTAGTGTCTGAATTTGTGTAATGAATCCGGCATGTCTCAACAGGAACTCTTGTTTACTGATATCACTGCCGGTATCCAGTATTGTTCCGTCCACAAATACAATACGTGCCGACAATAACATTTTGTCACTATTGGCATGTGTACCACAATTCATACCCGAAGCATTGTTCATTACGATACCGCCTACCATGGCACTTTTTACAGAGGCCGGGTCGGGGGCAAATTTACGTCCGAAGGGCTGTAACAGTTCATTGACACGTTGTCCGATAATACCGGGCTGGAGGGTTATTTGTTCGTAGTCGGAGGAAATACTGTATTTCTCCCAGTGTTTTCCTGCCACTATAAGGATAGAGTCACTGATGGCTTGCCCTGATAAACTGGTCCCCGCTGCACGGAAAGTTACCGGCAACAGATGACGGGTTGCCGCACATAATAAATCCGAAACCTCCTGCTCATTGGCGGAGCGGATTACAATTTGGGGAATGAGGCGATAAAAACCTGCATCCGTTCCCCATGCCAACCGGCGAAGTTCGTCAGTATAAATTCTTTCTTGCGGGATGAATTGTGAAATCTCCTGCAAAAATGCCAAGTGCTTATTTCCTTTATTCATTTCTATTTGTATAAATAATATTTCTTTGACAGTTGGCGGAAACTATCCACGTCTTTATACCAATAGTCGCGGATATCTTCCCAGCGATTACGTTTACTGAACCGTTCGCGTATTTCGTTTGAACCACTTACTTTATCAAACATGTCAAAACGTCCTTTATCTGCATGGTCAAATATAGCATGTTCCGGATAGAGAGTGGCTACTTCCTGCATGACAAGGAATTGTATCTCACTCAACGCAGCTTTCCGATAGTCCATGATATGCACTTGTACGCCTTGCAGATGTTCGCCTTTACCTACAGAATAGAACGGTTTAAGATGTATCGGGCGGAAGATGACTCCGGGCAACTGTAACTTATTCAGATTATCTGCCAGTTCTTCAGCTTTCACCCAGGGAGCAGCAAACATCTGAAACGGAATAGTATAGCCCACTCCGATAGACATATAACCGAGTTCTCCAAGTATTCCCGATACAGGATAGAAGAAGGCAGAGTGCGGATGCGGGATGTGCGGAGAGGAAGGAATCCATTGTAAACCTGTTTGAACATAATCCATTTTACGTTTCCAGCCTTTCATTTTCACCACGTGCAGGTTGCACTGCTTGCCTAACATCTTTTCACCGTTCAGCATCAGGGCCAACTCACCACAAGTGAGTCCGTAAAGGTACGGAATCTTAAATTGACTAACAAAAGAAATGTATCCCTCTTCTGTCAGGTTACCTTCAATTTTTTCCCCTCCTACCGGATTGGGGCGGTCAAGTACGATAAATTCCTTTCCATTTTCGGCAGCAGCTTCCATAGCTACCCCCATAGTACTGATATAGGTGAAAGAGCGGCAGCCGATATCCTGTATGTCGTATACAAGTACGTCGATGTCTTTCAGCATTTCCGGAGTGGGTTTGCGTGTTTTCCCATAAAGAGAATAGACAGGCAGTCCGGTAGAGGAATCGGCTGAATTATCGACTTTATCTCCGGCATGGACATCGCCCCGTACACCATGTTCGGGGCCATATAATGCTACCAGATTCACGTTGGGGGCTTCGTGAAGAATGTCAATCGTAGATTTCAGCTGGTTGTCTACACCGGTAGGATTGGTGATCAGTCCCACACGTTTACCTTCGAGGCATTTGAAGTTCTGTTCTTTCAGAACTTCAATGCCCGTCTTAATTTTGATTTTCTGTGCCTGTGTGGTGAGGGCCAGCAGGCAACAAGTGCTAAGAATAATAAATCGAAATTTGTTCATAAGTTTTTCTGTTTCGAATCGTTATTGTTTTTCGGGGGTTTCTGTTATCTTTTTCTTACCAAAATTAGGATCTATCTTGATAAATGCACAAACTGCTATGGTAGCGGTACAACAAATCATTGTCCATACAAAAAAATGACGGTAACCAATTGTTTCTTGTAGCCAGCCTGCCGCCATACCGGGAAGCATCATGCCAGTTGCCATAAATCCGGTACAGATAGCGTAATGCGCTGTTTTATGTTCACCTTCTGAAAAGTAAATGAGATAAAGCATATAAGCGGTGAATCCGAATCCATAGCCAAATTGTTCAATAAATACACAAATGTTAATTGTAAGCAATGAATGATCTTGGCAATAACTCAAATAGATGAAGGTCAGACATGTGAGTGACATACTCCATGCCATTGGCCACAACCATTTCTTAAGTCCACCTTTGGCTGCTACAATGCCACCCACAATACCTCCAATGGTTAAACCAATGATACCGATTGTACCATAGACAAAGCCAACTTCTCCAGTTGTCAATCCGAGTCCACCCTTATCTATCGGGTCGAGCAGAAATGGATTGATCAACTTTACAAGCTGTGCTTCCGGCAGACGGTATAACAGCATAAAAAGAATAGCAACAAGTGCTTGCTTTTTGGTAAAGAATGTTTTGAAGGTATAATAAAACTCTTTTAAGATATTACTCGCTGTGACATTTGTTGATGCCCGGTCAGAAGCTGGTTTAGGTAAAGCCCAGTTATGGTAGATGCTGGCTGCCAGGAAGAATACTGATAATACAATAAATACTACAAGCCATGCGAATGGAATATTACCTGATGCTCCCTCAAAAGTTGCCGTTGTAAGTGATTTAATTTTATGGTCGATTCTGAACAATAAGTAGGCTGGTTTATTCCAGTTATCTGCATTAAATTCAAAACGTGTCAATAATTTATCTTGTTCCAGTTTTATACTTTGATCACCGTCTTTGAAAGTTACACTTAATACTTTTGTTTCATCCGCTACCGGTGGCTTGGAAAGACGTACTCCAACCACTACAACATTGTCTGTTGCATCACTTGTTTGTGTTCGTTTTTCACCAAATGTATCCCGTACCCAAGTTGTAAAAGCACTTTCTTTTTTATTCTTTTTTTCTTTTTCCCTTTCTTCCGGAACGAACTTGTTCGCAACGTTAGACTGTAATACCATTTTTTCTATTTCTGCAATTCTATCTTTGGCACTTATCGAATCATTACCGACAGCTGTAACACCGGCTTGTACGACCGGCGAGGTATAGATAAAATGTATATCTTGATTTTGGTCTATCTTTATACTGTCGAAAGAAGGTAATGTGATTTCATTGGTATAAGACGGATCTGCCTGAATCTCTAAGACGGCAGGATTAAGCCCGGTTCCTACTTCAATCAAACCTGCAATAATGACAAGTAAACCTTGTCCTGCAACAGTAGCAATGCGATAGAATGTGCTGCGAATGCCAACATATAACGATTGTTCATGTTCGGTCAATGCATACATATAAAAACCGTCAGCAGCTATATCATGGGTGGCTGATGTAAATCCAACAATCCAGAAAATAGCCAGAGTTAACTGAAAAAAGAAGGGAGTAGGTATAGTGAATGCTATACCGGCAAGTGCAAATGCGAGAATCCATTGCATTGTTAATATCCACCACCGTTTTGTTTTGATCAGATCGACAAATGGGCTCCAAAAAGGTTTTATTACCCATGGTAGGTTGAGCCAGCCTGTATATAAGGCTATGTCTGTATTGGATATTCCTAATCGTTTGTACATGATGAGGGATATAGTCATTACAGCCACATAGGGTAACCCTTGAGCAAAGTAAAGAGTGGGTATCCAGCTCCATGGATTGGTCTTTTGGGGTGTCTGATTCATATTATCTGAGTTTTTTAATTTATTCATATCGTTTTTCAATAGCAGCTCCAATATAGTAATGTAGCAGAATTGTGTCATAAGTATATCCCTGTTCACCCATTACTGCGGCACCAATCTGACAAAGGCCTACACCATGCCCCCAGCCCGCACCGGTGAGAATGAATTTGCCCGGGATAGTATCTTTTATATCTGTTTTATCAATGACAAATGCCGAACTGTACAGATGAGAAGGTGACAATGTCCTTCTGATTTCAAGTTCCTTACCAATGGTCATTGTTTTCTTTGTACCAATGATTTTAAGTTTTACGATCCGGGCAGACGTTCCGCGTTCTACAGGAATTAAGTCGATTATCTGTCCATAATCAATACCGGAACGTTTGAAGATAAGTGCCGCTAATTCCTCTTGCGTGTATTCTACTTTCCAGCGATAAAAATCAGTAGTTTCCTGATCGTAATTGTTTAGCACCTGGCTGAGTATTTTATTTTCTGTCGTATTACAGAAAGCTTCCGGAGAGCTTCGTATCCACTTTTCTGCTTCTGTTTCCATACGAAGATCGGGTAGGAAAGCCGTTGTTTTACTATCCCGTTGTTTGACGAGATAAGGATGTTTCACATCTTCCCAGCAATATTGGAACTCTTCGAAAGCGCCTCCGCAGCATTTAGAGAAGCGGGCATCGCAAATTTGTCCGTTATAGGTCAGCACTTGTCCGCGGGTAGCACGAATGGCTTCCTTCACGATTTCGGTAGATGCACGGGTGATTCCCTGATAACGCTGGCAATGATCGTCGGCACACACATCAAAGTGAGTATGGTCTTCCTGATCGTACCACTTAATTAGTTGACAGTTGACAGTTGACAATTGACAGTTGGCTGCGCTATCATGCTGCATAGTAACTGTCAATTGTCCATTGTCCCCTGTCAATTGTCTACTGTCCATTGTCAATTGTCCCCTGTCAATTGTCAATTTATTAAGTAGCCAGCTGCGTGAAATCACTGCATGTGCTTTCAGTAATTCCAGAGAAGCGTTGGCACTCATTTCCGAGGAGATGACACTGACTAAATAATCCTCTACGTTTACGCGGTTGATGCCGGTGAGGGTATTGTTTTCTATGATAATTTTCAGGGCTCCCTGGAAACGTTGGTTTTCTTTTCGTTCCCAGTGAAAATTGATACCGATGGTGACATCCTGCAATTCGAAAGAGTCTGTAGCCTCGTACAGAGGTTCAAACAGTAGTTCTTCATAATGATGGTTTCTCCAAAGGATTTTTCCATCATCGAAAAGAGCGGTTTGTTTCCCACTTACTTCTGCACCGTTCATGCGATAGGTATTCAATAGAGTGAATTCTATCTTTTGTCCGGACAGGATACCTACATGTACTTTAGGCTCTTTCATAACTGTTCTTTTATGCGTTGTCTTAATTTGTAAAATTCGTCTGTACTGAGGCAGGCTTCTCCGAGGATTGCCGCAATATCCGTTGCCGTTAGTTTCTCAAAATCTTTTTCCAGTGGGGTGATGAATACTCCTCCCATATCTACGGATGCCGGGCTGATAAGAATATTGGCATCTCCTTCGGCTGTGTAGCAGGAAGGACGGTGTTTGGAACGCGGGAAAATACAGACTACCCATTGTCCGCCTTCAACCCAGGTAAGCAGATTCATCATTGGCTCTTCCTCACCCGGTTTCTGTTCCATGGCGTTGTATACTACATTGAATAGGATGATGGCATCTTCCCGGTTGGTTGCTTCCAGGACCAATGTATTACGGGGGGCATCGTCCAGATAAGATAGTGTAGCTGTTTGGTAAGTCACAATTTTGCCGGCCTTCTTGTTTTTCCATTCTTGTTCAAGAGGGAGAAAACCTTTGTTTCCTGCCTGGAAGTGTACATGGTCGGGGGCGGATGCTCCGCATTTGGGACCGTTGTAGAAAACTACATAGTCTTGGGCATAAGTTGCCAAGTCCAGCATGTCGCCAAAGCGATTTTTAATACGTTGGTCCACATGCTCTAAAGCCGGTACAGTCAGATGTTTCGGAAAGATAGGAAACGGATTGACCAGTATCTGGTAATTCTCTTTGAACGGAAGCCCTCTTTGCACAGCCGGCAGATTGGCGGGACAAAGGAAGCATTTTCGTTCCTGTATAGACTTTGTATCCACTTTAGCTGCCGAAGAAACGATACGTGTAGGATTAAACTGTACTTTATAGTGCGTACCGTTCACATCCAGTTCTTTTACTTTGACCCGGCTTAGAGCTGTATAATTGTTTTTTGCCAGCTCCCATGAAGAGAGCTGGTCACTGAACAATTTTTCTATTTTTAATTTTGTATCCATCCCTATTATTACATTTGACGACGATTCATTGCTATACGGGCTTGTAATTCCCAGGTACGAATACGGTCTTTATACAAATTGTGCCCGTTCATTTTCACTACATCCAGTGCTGCATCCGAGTTGTCATCCCAACGGCGACACAGATAGACTACATCGTACACACGTCCTATCTGGTATTGGCGGGAGAAGTTCAATCCTAAGGCATAATCTTCCCCATAACTGGTGTTAGGAACTTTGATTTCGCGTAATACCGGGGTATAGAATGCGCGTGGAGCACCTAAACCGTTGATGCGTAAAGCATTGTTACGTCCGTTTTCGGGGGTCCATTCTTTGTGATCGATAATGCCCGGAGCAATCATATTCATATTGAAGTCCGTCATCATGTATGTACCTACCACCATTGCACAATTCTGTTCATAGAATGCCTGCACCATTGTTGTTAGGGTATTTTCATCTTTATACACATCGTCGCTGTCCAGTTGTACGGCAAACTTGCCACATTTCTCATGATGTACACCCAAATTCCAGCAACCGCCTATACCCAAATCATTCCGTTCGGGGACGATATGGATGAGGCGCTTGTCGGAGGTAAATTCACGAATAGCATCTGTCGTTCCGTCGGTAGAGTGATTGTCGATGATGATGAGGTTGAATTTGAAATCTGTTTTTTGATTTAATACCGATCGTATGGCATCTCTAATCGTACGGATACGGTTGCGTACCGGGATAATGACAGAAGCTTCATATTCAAAATTACCGGCACTGAATTCGATTTTTTTGAATTCGGGAGCCAGATAGCCACCTATCTCTTTCAGATGTTCTGTGCAGGCTTGTTCCATCTCTATTTGTAGTCCCCGGTTTTTAGGGTCTACATAGTCGAATATTTTTTCACCACTTTTGCGGGTATCGTTTTCCACTTCGGAGTACAGGTATTCGTTAATGTGAACCAATGCTTCCTTTTGTGACAATTTCAGGCGTAGATCATACAGTCCGGCAAACTGATAATCAGCTTTCATACGACTCACTGCTTCTTTCAATGCACTGGCTTTGTATAGTAACACCGGACCGAAGTTGAAGTCATCACGGAGGCTCCCCGGCTGATAGTCTATCACCGGTGCATTCTTTTGAACACCTTCCGCCACCTGATAATGATCGGCATACACCATACCTGCATTGCTGTCTTTGGCAATATGGATCATACGTTCGAAGGCGAACATACCTGGTGACAGTGTTGTATATTTGGTATAAAGCAGGGTATAGTCCGCATCGGAGTGTGTAGCAACAGCGCGCATTGTTGCACTGGAGTTAAGTGCAGACACGGTTAATATGTCACAACCCGGAAGGGGGGGGGCTGTCGTTTCTGTTGTGAGCAGATAGATTTTCTTTATCAGATCGGAACTTTGTAAGCTCTGAACTGTTTTTTCAGCTTGCGCTGCATTTGCAAAAGGGATAAAGCAATTGATTGTAGTTTTCATATCTTAGTTCTTTATTATTATTTTTATTCTTTCCATTCCAATAATCCGGTTTCGCCTCCGGTTGCGGTGAATAACACCTGGTGGCGGTTGATAGGAACAACCGTACTGATAAGCGAATTGCCTGTTTTATGCTTCCATAGTATCTTGCCTGTCAGTGGTTCCAATGCAAAGATAAGTCCTCCTTTGGTGCTGCCAAACATCACTCCGTCTTTTTCTACTTGCATGGAAGGGGCATGCTCATAGCCAAAACCGACGTTGGAACTCCACAATTGATCCGGTTTATTGCCTTTTGTTGAAAAACAGACAATGCTGTCATTCATTGTTTTACTGTATATCCGTTCTTTATCGGCAGATAGACCGATTGTTTCGCGTACGGTGGACTGGAAGGTACGCCATACGGTTTCTCCGGTTTCCAGATCAATGGCGGTCATGGCACGTTGAGGATCGGTAATGAAAACTTTGCCATTTGCTGCTACCGGCCATACTGCCGCAGGAGAGAAATGCATGCGGGTCAGCTCGCCCGTCCATTTCCATAACTCTTTACCTTCTTTTTTACTCAAAGCATAGAGTGTATTGTCCCATGCACCAAAGATCACTTTGTCACCTTCAACGAGCGGACGGGTTTCTATATAGCCTTTTACGCCTGTATATGCCCATATGAGTTTCCCGGTCCTGATGTCAATGGCACGGAAGGTATGATCACTGGCACCTATGTAGGCTATTCCGTTGTCTATCGTTACAGCTCCCAACACCGGTTCTTCGGCTTCTATTTTCCAGAGTAATGTTCCGTCTTCGGCATTCAAACCATAAATATGTTTATCTGCAGAGCCAAATACAACGATACCATCGGCTGCGGCAGGAGTACCAACAATACGGTTGCCGGAGCGGAAACTCCAGAGCTTTTTTCCTTTTTTCAGGCTGTAGGCGGTTAAGATGCCCATGTCGTCGCCAACGAAAACCTGTTCTTTCTCTATGGCCGGTGAGCAATAGATACCCACACCCGTTTGTACGAGCCATTTTTCTTTTACCTGTGGATATTCTTTGTTGACAGAGAAATCGGGATATTTGTCTGTTGCTCCTTTCGCATTGTAGTATGGTTTTGTTAAGGAGAGTGCGCACCACTTTTTAGGTTGTTCACCAATTTTCTGTTCATAAACGAATACAGAATCGGGAGTTATCTCATAGACACTGTATCCGCCTACCGGATCTTTCCCCCGCAGATTAGAACGGTTGATAATTCCCGGAATACCGTCATAAGAGAAAAACTGATTTTTGTGATAATGCCCACCCATGAACGCACGGATGTTAAAGGGGCGCACTGCATCGGTTACGTCATACCAATTGTCCACATCTCCTTTTAACAGCGGATAGTGGGTAACTAAAAATACGGGCTTTTCTTTTCCTGCCTTTTTCAGTTCGTCTTTCAACCATGTAATGTCCTGAGGCACTACATGGCCGTCTGCCATGCGCATTAACGGGCCGGAGTTGAATCCTAAAAAGAGAAAGCCTTTGTGCTCAAATTTAAAACGCTCTCCGCCAAAGATATGTCCGAAGTCGGTCACACCGCTTTCACTCCATTTCGTTTCATGGTTTCCGGGAATGATGTAATATTTCACCTTTAGTTGCCCAAGGGCTGTTTTTACTTTTTTCATAGAGGCACGATCTCCTTCTTCGGTTATATCTCCGGTTACCAGTACAAAATCAATTCCTTGTGTCTTGTTCACTTGATTGATGGAGTTCTGGAGATCTTCAAAGGCTGTCCCCTTATTCGTGACATGAATATCTGTGAGAAGAGCGAAACGAAAATGCTCTCCAGCCTGCGCCTGAATTGTAGTGTACACTACAAATAGGAATGCGATACAGGTATATACTTTTCTGTTCATCTGAGTGTGTTTTTTGTTTTGGATTAAAATAATTTGTTATTTGCTCTTTTTTATGAGCAGGCAGAGGCCGATAAAAGTAAATAGTGCATTGAATATCAGTAATTCATAGCTGAACTGATACCCGTTGAACCATCTCTCTGAGTTTTTCTGTAATATGAAGCATAGGATGGGGGAGGCAATGGCTACCCAGGGAATATACTTGTCGCGAACCTGCTTTTTGGTGAAAATGCCAAAGGCGAAAAGTCCCAGGATGGGGCCGTAAGTATAGCTGGCAAGAATATAAACGGCATCAATCACGCTTGTGTTATTCAACAGATTGAATACAAAGATAACAACCCCCATGGTTACTGCCATACCTATGTGTACGCGTTTACGTATCTTTACCAGTTCATTCTCCGCTTTATTTTTAGCACCTAATATATCTACTGTAAATGAGGTAGTCAGGGCGGTCAGTGCCGAACCGGCTGCAGAATAGGCTGCTGAAATCAGACCGATGATAAACAGAACTCCTACGATGGCAGGAAAATAGTCACCGGTAGCTATCATCGGGAATAACTCATCACTTTTCTCCGGATTTTCAATGCCTTGCCGGGCTGTGAATATATAGAGCAATACTCCCAACATAAGGAATAGTAAGATGACGAAGAATTGAGAGATACCACTGGTGATCATGTTTTTTTGTGAATCTTTGAAATTCTTGCAGCTTAGGTTTCGCTGCATCATGTCCTGATCCAGTCCTGTCATGGCAATCATGGTGAATACTCCTGCCAAAAATTGCTTGAAGAAATAACGTTTGTCGTTCACGTCATCAAAGAAAAACATGCGTGAGAAGTCATTTTCGGATATAGTAGCAATCATACTTCCGAAACCCAGGTTAAGATCGGAAGCAATGTAATATATACATAGTACTACAGATACTACCAGACAAAATGTTTTTAATGAATCTGTCCATATTAATGACTTTACTCCTCCACGGAAAGTATAGAGCCAAACAAGAGCTACGGTGATAATCACGTTCAGTATGAACGGGAGATGGAAAGGCTCAAAAACAAGTAGTTGTAGTGTGAGGCAAACAAGGAATAATCTTACGGCTGCTCCCAGCATTTTTGAAATAAAAAAGAACCATGCACCTGTCTTATAAGAAGAAATTCCAAATCGGTTTTCAAGATACTCATAGATGGATACTAAATTCATCCGGTAGAAAAGCGGTATCAAAACAAAAGCTATAATAATTTGTCCTGCAACAAAACCAAGTACCATCTGTAAATAAGAGAATCCGCTTGCAGCAACCATACCCGGTACCGACACAAATGTAACTCCTGATATACTCGAACCAATCATGGCAAATGCTACTACATACCAGGTTGATTTACGATTCCCTACAAAGAAACCTTCATTATCGGCTTTTCTGCCTGCAATGTATGAGATTGTGAACAGGATAACGAAATAGGCTGCAATAGTAATTAAGATGGCAATTGGACTCATGGGGCAATTTACATTTTTATAGTTTAACAATTTAAGATAAAAAACAGAGAGAAACGGCTATTCTTCATATAAAAGGTAAGGTCTGCGTTGTACTTTAAACTTTTCTACGTCCTCTTTCCACATTGCTTTTATCTCATCGGCATCTTTTCCTTGTTCGATCATTTTGCGGACATAATCCGTACCTATCAGTCGTTCAAAGAATGGGCGGAAAAAGTAATCATCCATATTCAGGTTTCGGTAAGCGTCAATAAGGTAGCTCAAATCTACTCCTTTTTTTCTTATTTCTTCCTCACTTAACGCGCTTAAATTCACACCGTGGCAAAGCCTGCCAAGTTGGGGAGGGTTTTTGGCTCCTGATGTGCTTTGTGGCGTAAAGCTATAATTGTATCCTGTCATATTGGGGTGACCGTATACCTGAAAAGGCAGTTGTGTGCCTCTTCCTAAGCTGACGGGAGTTGCTTCAAAATAGCAAATAGACGGGTAGAGGTATACTGCTTTCATATTGGGTAGGTTAGGAGAGGGAGGGATAGGCAGCTGATACATTGTCTGGTGGGTATAGTTTTTGCATTTTATTACTGTAACGTCACAGATACGGGAAGCCGGCAACCAGCGTTCACCATTAACCATGAGTGCTAATTCTCCCAAAGTCATCCCATGTACTACCGGGATAGGAAGCCAGCCAACTCCCGATTTATATTTCATATCTAAAATAGGACCGTCTACATAATGCCCGTTTGGATTGGGACGGTCCAGAATCAGCATTTTACGGTTATACTCCGCGCAGGCATCCATCAGGCGTACCATAGAGGCATAATACGTATAAAATCGTAAACCTACATCTTGTATATCGACTATCAGCAAATCGAATTTGCGCATGGAATCCTCACTGGGTTTACCCAATTGGCCATCATATAACGATAGAATAGGTACCCCTGTTTTTTGATCTACCGAACTTGAAACATGCTCTCCTGCATCTGCATTACCACGGAAGCCGTGCTCCGGAGAGAAAATTGCAACTACATTAATCTTATTCTCTAATAATACATCCAGCAGGTGCTTATTTCCCACCATACCGGTGTGATTTGAAAAAACAGCAATTCTCTTATTCTTTAATATAGGTAAATAGTCATTCGTTTGTTCTGCACCTACAATCACCCGGCTTTGTTTTGCCTGGCAGTGGAGAGTGATGAACGCTAAAATGACTATAAATAGAATCTTTTTCATAATATATTATATAAGGGAGAGTTCTTTATCTGCAAAGATAATATATGTTTTAATATTAGAAACATATATTTTTATATTTTTGGAATTATAATCAATAATTTGCAAATTGACAATCTTGCGTTTTAAAGCATATTTTAGTAGAATGTAAATATATTTATTGGATGGGGTAATGGAATGAGAAGGTTGTATTTTATCTCTGTACTTTGTTGAATATAGGACGATTACAAGAATGTACACTTTTGTATGATAAGAGTGGGTTCTTCTTCAATTTAGTTGAAAAAGACATGTTCCATCACCATCTTAATTCTTA
>OATI01000229.1_pt1 | contig 64723 bp, 56 predicted proteins | sample 1494981 | NCBI WGS metagenome assembly OATI01 (sample SAMEA2579952, study PRJEB22360) | human gut metagenome
TCAAAGATAAGCTTTAATTGGAAAAATGTTACCAACTATTTTTGGCCACATTACTCTTTTATGTAAGTGTGTAAACCACTTGATAGTCAGTCATTCCCCTGTGTGGAGAGCAGTCGGAGAGGGTAGTTGGTATGTATAAAACAAGACTTTATAAACCTTATAAACCTTATGAACCTTATAAACGTTATGACTTATTTCAGTTGTTTATAAAATAGCGGATGGATAACCTGCCATAGTACGATTCCGGCGGTGACGGATATGTTGAATGAATGTTTGGTCCCGAACTGGGGGATCTCGATACAGTCATCCGAAAGATCAACCACTTCCTGCTGTACGCCTTTTACCTCGTTTCCGAAAATGAAAGCATATTTTCGTCCGCTTTCGATGGTAAATTGTTCTAGGGAAATACTGTTCTCCACTTGTTCCACGGATAGAATCGTGTACCCCTCATTTTTCAATGCCTGAACCGCATCGGTGGTTTCTTCGAAATATTCCCAGTCCACGCTTTCTTCTGCACCGAGGGCTGTTTTGTGTATTTCCCGATGGGGTGGTGTTGCCGTGATACCACAAAGATATATCTTGGAAAGCCGGAAGGCATCGGATGTGCGAAACACGGAACCAATGTTATTCAAGCTGCGCACGTTATCCAGTACGACCACGATCGGGAGTTTTTCAGCGTCTTTATACTCTTCCGTGGTGAGTCGGTTCAGTTCTTCATTGAGGAGTTTACGAGACATGTTAATTGAAAATTGAGTATTTTCGATTAGGGTTATTGATTTATTGCTTCACCGATAAGGGTTGCAGGGGTACATTCCGTGACACGAACCTGAACGAGTTCTCCGACTTTAGCTCCGTTATCCGGGAAGACGATCACCTTATTCTGGCTGCTGCGACCGAAAAGTTCATCCGATTTCTTCTTGGAAACCCCTTCTACGAGTACCTCGAATACTTTGCCCACGTCTTTCAAGTTGCTTTGGTGAGAAATCTCCACCTGCATATCAATGAGTTCCTGCAAACGACGTCCTTTTACTTCCTCGTCCACGTTATCCGGCAAGTTGCGAGAAGCCACGGTACCCGGACGTTCCGAGTATTTGAACATGAAAGCGGAGTCGAACATCACCTCTTTCATCAAGGCAAGAGTCTGCTGATAATCATCCTCGCTTTCATTGTGGAACCCGACGAACACGTCCGTGGAAATTCCACAATCGGGGACGATCTCCCGGATGGCATGAATCCGGTCAAGATACCATTCACGGGTATATTTTCGGTTCATATCTTTCAGTACGGAATTACTCCCAGATTGGAAGGGTAGATGGATGTGTTTGCAAATATTGGAATGGGTGGCTATCGCACGTAGAATGTCATCATTCATATCTTTTGGGTGTGACGTGGCGAAACGGATACGCATGTTGGGTACCGTTTGGGCAACCATGGCGAGTAATGCCGGGAAATTCACTTCCTGATTATCTCCCCGCCAGAGGTAGGAATTTACATTCTGACCGAGTAGTGTCACTTCCTTGTAACCTTTGGATTGAAGGTCTAGAACTTCATTGACAATACTTCTGGGACTTCGGCTACGCTCGCGTCCTCGGGTGTACGGAACGATGCAATAGGTACAGAAATTATTACATCCCCTCATGATGGAAACGAATCCGGATATGGCTGTTTCGTCAATTCGGGAAGGGCAGATGTCCTTGTAGGTTTCCGTGGTAGAGAGTTCAATGTTGATGGCTTTCTCGCCTTTCTCGGCTTTCTCAACCAAGAGCGGGAGATCCATGTACGCATCGGGACCAACCACGATGTTCACGTTCTTCTCCTGTTCAAAAAGAGCCTCTCCCAAACGTTCTGCCATACATCCCATGATGGCGACCAGCACGTGTGGGTTCTTTTTCTTTACCTCGGAAAATCCTTGTACCCGTCCGCGAACCCGTTGTTCCGCATTTTCACGTACGGAACAGGTGTTCACCAGAATCACGTCTGCTTCACTTTTTTCTTGCGTCCGTTGGTATCCTTTGTCTTCCAAGATGGCTGCAACCACTTCACTGTCTGCTACGTTCATTTGGCAACCGTAAGTTTCGATATAAAATTTCTTTACCTTCATTCCTGATTTTATTTGCAGGGGGCAAAGGTAATGAATTTTAGTCTACGGGCTTTCTATTTTCTTTTAAAAATACAAAACCATATTTTCGTTTGTCTTGGAAATACATATAGTGTGTATGTTGTCGTTATCCATTCGTTCCTATAGAGCATGTGTTCATCGATAGTATATCGAAGAGATGTAAGGGGTATTGAAACTCAGGCATTTATTAAGTTTAGAGGAAAAATGTATTTGAAAATTTGCATTGAAATTCTTTATGAACTACATTTGCCTCGTTCATTTGTCTAATATGGTCCTCTCTGTTTAAGAGGCGGACGTTTAGGAAAAGAGCGTCTTATTTAATTCTTCGGGCAAAGATCACTCCGTGGATGATCAGGAGGCGCAGCTTTGTCCTGGAATGAATGAATAAAAATTATGTAATGCTTAAATTGTCCGATAACGAGCTACATTGGTATGTTGCAAATACTTGTCGTCAGGAGAAAAAGATAAAACAGCGTTTGGATAGCATGGGGATCGAGAATTTCATTCCGTTCCAACAAATTGCACGAAAAATTCATGGTGTTGATAAATTAATTGAAGTACCGGTTATTCCTAATCTGGTATTTATTCATACGACCTTTAAATCTTGCATGTCATTGATTCAAGAGTATGCTTTTGACATGCGTTATTTGAGGGATCGGGAAACGGGTAACTTTTTGATTGTTCCCGATAAACAGATGAATGATTTTATGTTCTTGCTTGACTTCTCCAAAGAAATGGTGGAGGTGGTGAACGAGAATCTGAAAAAAGGCGATAAAGTACGTGTCATAAAAGGGGATTTTGCCGGGATCGAGGGTGAATTGATCCGGGTGAAAGGTCATAAAAGAGTGGTCGTAAGGCTGGAAGGGGTCGTGTCTTTAGCTACAGCGTATATTCCTGGTAGTTTTCTGGAAAAGATAGAATAGAAGAATGAAGAATGATTTTTTTCATGACTTGTACATGTCCATTCGGGATGTACGAGTAAGGGATTGTTCTGCAATGTCATTATCTCATTTGCTACATGGTTATTTGTCCGTGTACGCGATGGTACGGGTTTCTCCCACTTTGGAACGGGAGTATGGAACATTGCAGGAAATTCATGAGCGGTTACGTGAAATAGCCAAGGAATTGTCGAAGGCAATGAAAGATACTTCTATCGAGTTGGATGAAAGGATAGGATATGTGGCTGATTTGATGGATGCTTATCAGACATATTCGGATATGGATCTTTTGAATGAGGCGTTGGATGTGGCTTATCGGATATTGACCGTGGATGAAAAAGGGGAGATCGTGATACCGGGTAGAACTCCTAACGTGTGTCGATTGCTTTGTAATTGGTACTATTTTACGGGGGAGGAGTGGTGTTTGGAGATGGCGGAAGGGATTGCTGGAGATTACGATAATCAGAAACAAAAGCAAGTATGGCAGTGGTTACGGACGGAGAGATGCTTTAAAAATTTGTCAGAAGATACGATACTTTTGGAGAGATGGATGAAAGAAGAGAAGGAGATTTTGAGTAGTATTATTATTTCTATAGAAAATACCGGAATAGCGGGTAGAGAAACTTTTTGTTTCGAGATATTGGGGATGTGGGAATTGAAGGGTAAAGGTTTTGAATTATAATTGAAATCGTTAAATATATCATGAAGAATTTTGCTTTGATCGGGGTTGCCGGTTACATCGCTCCCCGTCATTTACGTGCCATAAAAGACACGGGTAATCGTTTGGTCGCGGCTTACGACAAGTTTGATAGCGTGGGAATCATGGATAGTTTCTTTCCTGAAGCGTCCTTTTTCACGGAGATGGAATTGTTCGATCGTTATTGTTCCCGGATTAAAGGAGGCGATAACCGGGTGGACATAGTTTCTATCTGTACTCCTAACTACCTGCATGACGCTCATATCCGTTACGGATTACGCTTGGGGGCTGACGTGATCTGCGAGAAACCGCTGGTGTTGAACCCGTGGAATATCGATGCTTTGGCCGAGGTGGAACGGGAAACTGGGCACAAGGTGAACAATATCCTTCAACTTCGCTTGCATGACTCGATCAAGGCCTTGAAAAAACGAATAGACGAGGGTCCGAAAGATAAAGTTTACGACGTGGATCTGACTTATATCACTTCTCGCGGTAGCTGGTATTACACGAGCTGGAAAGGAGACGAGCGCAAGAGTGGAGGCGTGGCAACGAATATCGGTGTTCATTTTTACGACATGTTGACCTGGGTTTTCGGTGGGGTGAAGGAGAATATCGTTCACGTGAAGAGCCATGACCGTGTAGCCGGGTATTTGGAGCTAGAACGAGCTCGTGTTCGTTATTTCTTGAGCATAAATGCCGATAACCTGCCGGAGAATGCCGTGGAGGGAGAAAAGCGCACGTATCGTTCCATCCGTATCGAGGGAGAGGAATTCGAGTTCAGTAACGGTTTCACGGAGTTGCACACGGAAAGTTACAAGCACGTTCTTTCCGGTGAAGGTTTCGGTTTGGACGAGGTTCGTAATTGTATAAATATCGTTCATCATATCCGTAATGCGGAACCGATAGGTTTGAAAGGTGATTATCACCCGCTGGCTAAATTACCTCTCGTGAAACATCCTTTCGGTTGGACGAGATAACATTCTCTCGTTTTCAATTTTCAACATTCCATTTTCAATTGTCATGTATAATAAACTAGTGAATAAAGAGGCCAAGCTGGCGCTTGTCGGTTTGGGTTACGTGGGTTTGCCCATCGCGTTAGAGTTTGCCAAGAAAATCTCTGTTATCGGTTTTGATATTAACGAGGAGCGTCTAGCGAAGATGCGACAGGGGATAGATCCCTGTAAAGAGCTGGATCATGCCGCTTTTGAAGAGGCTGATATAAAATTTACCTCCTCTATTGACGAGTTACGGGAGGCTTCATTCTTTATCGTGGCCGTACCGACCCCGATAGATCGACATAACCAACCGGACTTGACCCCGTTGTTAAGCGCGACACGTTCGGTCGCTCACGCTTTGAAAAGGGGAGATTACGTGGTTTACGAGTCAACGGTTTACCCCGGTTGCACGGAGGAGGATTGCTTGCCGATCCTGGAAGAGATTTCCGGCTTGAAAGCGGGAGTTGATTTTAAAATTGGTTATTCACCGGAACGAATCAACCCCGGGGAGAAGGTTCACACGTTACCTAACACGATAAAAATAGTGTCGGGCTGTGACGGGGAGGCGTTAGATGTCATCGCCAAAGTTTACGAGCTCGTGGTTAAACCGGGAGTCCATCGAGCCCCGAATATTAAGGTTGCCGAGGCAGCTAAGATTATCGAGAACACGCAACGGGACGTGAATATCGCCTTGATGAACGAGTTGTCGATTATTTTCAGTCGAATCGGTATCAACACGTATGACGTGTTGGAAGCTGCCGGGACGAAATGGAATTTCTTGAAATTCTACCCGGGATTGGTAGGGGGACATTGTATAGGAGTTGACCCTTATTACCTGGTGTACAAGGCGAGCGAGTTAAAATATCACACGCAGATTATCAGTGCTGGTCGTTTTATCAATGACACGATGGGAGGGTATATCGCCAAGAAACTGGTGAAGAAGTTGATAAACATGGGCAAGGGAATTCTTGGGGCTAGAGTGCTCGTGATGGGTATGACTTTCAAGGAAAACGTGGCAGATATTCGTAACTCGAAGGTGGTTGATATTATCAACGAATTAAAGGATTTCGGGGTTGATGTTGACGTGGTTGATGCTCATGCAGATTCAGAAGAGGTGAAACAGATGTATGGTTTCGGGTTGATCGAGAAGCCGAGGAATAATTATGATGCTGTGATCGTGGCTGTTTCACATGATGCTTACAAGGATTTGAACGAGAAGTATTTCAAGTCGTTGACTTATGATAATGCGGTGTTGGTGGATGTGAAGGGAATGTATCGAGGAAAAATTAATAAATTAAAATATTGGAGTTTGTAATATGAAAGCTGTAATTTTAGCTGGGGGTTTTGGAACACGATTAAGTGAAGTTACAAATTTGCTTCCTAAGCCGATGGTCGAAATAGGAGGGAAACCTATTTTATGGCATATCATGAAAACCTATAGTCATTATGGTATTAACGATTTTATTATTTGTTGTGGCTATAAACAATATATCATTAAGGAGTATTTTGCAAATTATTTTTGTCATAATTGTGATATGACTGTAAATCTGTCTGATAATAGTACTGAAATTTTGGATAATCATTCCGAGAATTGGAGAGTTACAATGATCGACACTGGTTTGCACACAATGACAGGTAGTCGAATAAAACGAATTCAAAAATATATAGGAAATGAGCGATTTCTGTTAACATATGGCGATGGTGTATCAGATATTAATATTGCAGATGTTATTGTACAACATGAAAATAATGGAGCGATCTTAACTTTGACAGCCTATATGCCTACTGGTAAATTTGGAGCACTAGATATTGATAAAACTTCTAATCGGGTCAGATCTTTTCAAGAAAAACCTAAAGGTGATGGTAATTGGATAAATGCAGGATATTTTGTTTGTGAACCTGAAGTGTTTGAATATATACCTGATGATCAGGATTTTATTAGTTTTGAAAAAGAACCATTAGAGCAAATTGCAAAAAAAGGCGGAATGTTTGCTTATAAGCATACTGGATTTTGGAGACCGATGGATGTGCTAAAAGATAATAGGGATCTTAATGAATTGTGGGATAAAGGAGAGGCTCCTTGGAAGGTTTGGTAAATTATGGATATTGATATATTTGATAATTTTTATAAAGGTAAGCGTGTGCTTATTACAGGGCATACCGGTTTTAAAGGTTCGTGGCTTTCTATTTGGTTGCATGAATTGGGTGCAGAAGTGATAGGTGTGGCTAAAGATCCGTTGTCAGAGCGAGATAATTTTGTACTTTCTGGAGTTGGAAAAAAAATGGAAGCCGATTTAAGGGCTGATATTCGTGATGGTGAATTGATGAAAACTATTTTTCATCAATATCAACCTGAAATTGTTTTTCACCTTGCGGCACAGCCTCTTGTAAGGTTAAGTTATGAAATTCCCGTAGAAACGTATGAGGTTAATGTTATGGGTTCTATTCATGTGATGGAAGCTATCCGTGCGACTCCTAGTGTTAAGGTCGGAGTGATGATAACTACAGATAAGTGTTATGAAAATAAAGAACAAATCTGGGGCTATCGTGAAAATGAGGCGATGGGAGGGTATGATCCTTATTCTAGTAGCAAAGGGGCTGCGGAGATAATGATCGCATCTTGGCGGCGTTCTTTTTTTAATCCAGAACAATTTGAAAAACATGGAAAATCGATAGCCAGTGTACGTGCTGGTAATGTTATTGGTGGTGGCGATTGGGCCTTGGATAGAATTATACCAGATTGTATAAGAGCTTTGGAGGACGATCGTCCTATTATTATTCGTAGCCCTCAATCTATTCGTCCATGGCAGCATGTGCTTGAGCCACTCGGTGGTTACATGATGTTGGCTCAAAGAATGTGGAATGAACCAACTCGGTATTGTGAGGGGTGGAATTTTGGACCTAAGACGGAATCTATATCAACTGTTTGGGATATTGCAACTAGAGTGGTTGCCAGTTATGGTAAGGGTATGTTGAAAGATTTATCTGATCCGCATGTTTTGCATGAGGCTAAATTGTTAATGTTGGATATTAGTAAGGCTAAATTTAAGCTCGGTTGGGAACCGCGAATGAATATCGAGGAGACGGTTGCCTTGACTGTGGACTGGTATAGGAAATATAAAATAATGAATGGATATGATTTGTGTGTTGAGCAAATCAATGAATATGTAGCAAAATGAAAATATTTATTACTGGAGCGTCTGGTTTTATAGGATCGTATTTGTTACACATTTTAGTGGAACAGAAACATAAGGTTCTTTCTTTAAAACGTGAATTTTCCGATTTATATCGTGTTGCAGATATTAAAGATTCTGTGACGTGGGTCAATATTGAAAGTGATTGGGAAGGGGAGGTCATAGCGTTTCAACCTGATGTTATATTTAATTTGGCTTGGAATGGAGTTGGTGCTAGTCAAAGGACGAACTGGGATGAGCAGCTCCGTAATATAGTGATGCAACAAATGTTGTTAAATATTGCAACAATATGTAATACGAAAAAATTTATAGGAATTGGTTCGCAGGCTGAATATGGAGCATTTGAAAATAAAATTGACGAAACTTATCATGTCCATCCAAACTCTGCATACGGAGCGGTTAAAAATGCTTCATTTGTGTTGATGCGGACTTTTTGTGAATTGAATGGTATTGAATGGTATTGGTTTAGGGTTTTTCCTTGTTTTGGACCCATGGAGGCTGACAATTGGTTGATTCCATCATTGATTAAAAATATATGTTCGTCTTCTGAGATGGATTTGACTCCGGGAGAGCAGCGGTTAGCTTATTTATACGTTGAAGAAGTGGCTAAGTCTATTGCCAGTGTTTTGAATGTGATTGGCAAATCAGGTATTTATAATATCTGTTCGGATAATTTAATATCATTGAAAGATTTAGTGATAAAAATTAAAGATAAAATAAATCCATTATTTAAATTGAATTTTGGAGCTCTTCCATACAGACCGGGGCAATGTATGTACATGGTGGGTGATACAAAGCGTTTGGCCGACAATATGTATAAGATTGATACTTCTGATTTTGAACGACATTTAGAGGAAACAATTGATTATTATTTAAAATATTATAAATATGGATATAGGTAAATGTGAAGATTTTGCAAAGGATATTCGTAGGATGTCTTTGCAGCTTGCGCATAATGCTAATTCCTCACATTCTGGTGGTGCACTTTCGATGAGTGATATATTGGCTGTTTTGTATTCAGGTATTATTCATGTGACACCAGAAACGGTTGATTCGCCTAACCGAGATCGGTTTGTGTTGAGCAAAGGTCATTGTTGTGCATCGTTGTATGCAACATTGGGGTTGAGGGGCTTTTTGTCGTTGGATGAACTTTTGGAAGGATACGGGCAAGATGGAACCGTTTATTTTTCACATGTGAGTCATCATTTGAATGGTGTAGAGGTTTCGTCCGGTAGTTTAGGACATGGATTGCCTGTTGCAGCAGGTCTGGCATTAGGTAGTATTGCTTCCAAGACTGCTTTTGATGTGTATTGCCTTACTGGGGATGGAGAGTTGAACGAAGGATCTAATTGGGAGGCGATTATGTTTGCTGCTCAGAATGGACTGTCTAATTTATGTCTAATTGTGGATTATAATAAAATACAGAGTTTGGGCAATGTGAAAGATATTATTGATTTAGCTCCTCTGACCGATAAATTTAAGGCATTTAATTGGAAGGTGGTTGAGATTGATGGTCACGACTGCAAAGAGATTGCAGATGCTTTTTCCATATTTAAAAATGAGCATAAAAAGCCGACCGTGATTATTGGAAATACAATTAAGGGTAAGGGTGTTAGCTATATGGAAAATCAGTTGATGTGGCATTATAAGGCTCCCAACGATGTACAATTAAAACAAGCGATGGAGGAATTGAAATGAGAACAGCTTTTATAGATCAATTAGTGAAAGAGGCTCGTATTAACGATAAGATTTTTTTGTTAGTGGGAGATTTGGGCTATAATGTAGTAGAGCCTTTTGCTGACGAATTTCCCGATCGATTTAAAAATGTTGGAATTGCAGAGCAAAATATGGCTGGTGTTGCTGCTGGGTTGTCAATGGTTGGATATAATGTATATATTTATTCAATAGGTAATTTTCCTACTTTGCGATGTATTGAGCAAATACGAAATGATATTGCTTATTATAAAGGAAATGTGAAAATAGTTTCCGTGGGTGCAGGTTATGCTTATGGAAGTCAGGGGGTTTCACATCATGCAACGGAAGAATTAGGAATGATGCGTTCCATTCCTAATATAGTTGTTTGTTCCCCCTGTGATCCAATAGAAGCAAGGTGTATAACTATGATTTCAGCGAATTATGATGGGCCTATGTACTTGCGTTTGGGGAAAGCGGGGGAGGTTGTTATACATGAACAGTTTGTTCAAGATTTGAATATTGGAGATATTTTACCCGTGCTAAAAACAGATGGAACTGAAAAAGTGATTCTGTCGAGTGGTTCGATTTTAGGTGATGCTTTAAAAAGTGCCAAGGAAAAAGGTGTAGATATATACAGTATTCCATTTGTTAAACCGTTGAATAAGTGCCAAATGGTAGATATTGCAAATCGTTATTCAGATATTACAATTTTGGAAGAAAATCAGAAAAGTTGTGGTGTTGGTTCTGCAGTAATAGAAGTAATAAGTGATTTGTATTGTACAGGGGAAATTCATCGATTCCCTAAAATTAAAAGAATTGCAATAGAAGATCAATTCTATCATTTATCTGGTTCACAGAGCTATTTGAGGAAACAAGCGGGATTGGTGCTATAAGAATATGGGCATTTTACAGTTATTGGATAGAGTAAAAATAAAGTTAGGGATTGATAAATCTATTTTTTTTACTTCTTGTACTAGAATTATTCAGGCTATAGGGGGAGTTGTTGCTATCGTTTTTGTTGCTAAGTATTTAACAGGGGTAGAACAAGGTTTTTATTATACTTTTGGTAGTATTGTTGCTATTCAGGTTTTTTTTGAATTAGGTTTGAATGGTATTATAACTCAATATGTGGCTCATGAAAATTCTCATTTGACTTGGGAAAGTCCTATATCTGTTGTTGGAGAGAGAAGGTATTTATCACGATTATCGTCTTTGCTGCATTTTAGTATAAAATGGTATTTGTGTTTTGCAGGGATATTGTTGTTGATTTTAGTCATTGTAGGTTTTGTTTTTTTCTATCGATATGGTAATGATGATCAGGTTGTTTGGCAGTTGCCGTGGATTCTTTTGGCTATTGGGACAGCTTTAAATTTGCTTTTAGCTCCGATTCTTGCATTTCTAGAGGGGTTGGGTAAAGTAAAAGATGTAGCAAAAATCAGGTTGTTTCAGCAGTCTATAGGCTTATTTGTTATATGTGGCGGGTTGGTATTCGGATTTCATCTTTACGTGTTGGGGGTTAACTGTATCATAACGGGGCTATTTTTGATTTTTGCTATTTATTTTAGCGATTTTCGGCAAATGCTTTTAAGGGTATGGAGAGAGTCTGTTGTTGAAAGAGTGGATTATAAAAAGGAGATATTTCCATATCAATGGAAGATAGCTTTAAGTTGGATTAGTGGATATTTTATTTTTCAATTGTTTAATCCGGTGTTGTTTGCAACGGAAGGAGCTGTGGTAGCGGGCCAAATGGGAATGACTTTGGCTGCTTTAAATGGAATACAAGCATTGTCAATCAGTTGGATGAGTACGAAAGTTCCTTTATATTCCGGATTGATTGCTAAAAGGCAATTTGTTCAGTTGGATTCGATATTCAATAAGACACTGAAGCAGAGTAGTTTTATCAATGCTTGTTTGTTGATTATTATGTTTCTGACTATTTGGGTTGTTCGTTATTTTGATATCACGGTAGGAGGAATAAGTATTGGAGATCGTTTTTTGAGTTATTTGCCCTTAACGTTCATGATGATGGCAATATTGTTGAATCAAGTGGTCAGTTCATGGGCTACTTATTTGAGATGTCATAAGAAAGAACCTTTTTTGGTAAATTCTGTTGTCGGCGGTGGTTTATGTGCGTTGTCAACCATTGTGTTAGGTCGGTATTTGGGTATTTTGGGTATGACGGGAGGGTATAGTGTTATCACGTTAATTATGTTCTTTTGGGCGTATCGAATTTTTAAAATTAGAAAATATGAATGGCATGGAGAATAATCCACCGTTATTATCAATTTATATTCCTACATATAATAGGCCCGAGAAGATTCAAATACAGGTACGTAGGTTACTTCCTCAATTATCTTCCCGTGTGGTTTTGTATGTGATAGATAATCATTCGGATCAGCCCGTGTGTGACCTGTTTTCTGATGAAGAACGAGAATATGTTAATATTATCAGGAATGATATTAATGTGGGGGGAGATGCTAATATTGCTCGTTGTTTTGAATATTGTTCTACTAAGTTGTTGTGGGTTTTGGGGGATGATGATCCTGTTGTGGAAAATGCTGTTGACGTTATTTTCGATACTTATTTTAGTCAAGGGGATAGTGTTTTCTACTATAATTTTGGACGTCCTTATGATGCTGTAACGACAGGATTTGATGAATTTTGTTTGAAACATACAACACGGGCTGAGTTTTCTAGTTCTTTTATGATGTCTAAATGTGTTTATAATATATCGTTGTTTAAATCGGATATTATGATATATTATAAATATGTTTCATGTATGATCGGGACTCTTATTACTGTTTTGAAATGTTTAGAATATGATGACAAGAAGAAATGTTTGTTTTCGTCACGGAGTTTGATTGTATATAATGATCAGGATATTCATTGGAGTATAGAAGATTATATTATAAAGACTCAGTTGATTTTTGATATTTTTAAAAAGAGGGAGTATAGAATGTTGCAACGAACTCTTTTTAAGCCATTGGGGGAAGTTTATATCTCTCATTTGTTTACGTTGTGTCGCAATAAAAAAATATCTTGTTTTACGTTCTTTCATTTATTCAGAATTGTCCGATGTAGGTTAGGGTGTTTTAGGTTGTTCACTAAATATTTGCCCTCTATTTTGAATGAGGTGTTTAAAATGATTTTTCCTTCGTCTTTTTATGAGGTTGTGAAGAGAAAAGCTATGAAATATAAAATGTTTAATTAATACATGTCGTTATTATATTTCTTCATTTTATTAATCATCAATTTAGCTTATCTTTTTAGGAACCGGTTGTTGGGTTTATTGGTTTATTTGGGGATATGTTTGACGGCTCCTATTATTGTGATTGGTTCTTATCGACTTTCGTATGAGATATTGTCGTTTCCTATAATATGTTGGGCTTGTATTACCTATTTCACCATAAATAAAAAGAATATATGGCTTGTCTTGTATTTTATTTATTTGGTAATAGTTTCTATTCTTTTTGCTGTTATAAACGGTAGTGATTTAAATTATATTGGTTTTTATGCTTGTTTTCGTTTTGTGATTATTACTTCTTTATTAATGAGTTTAGTGGATAAGTTTCCTGATAAAGTTGTTAATCCAGATCGTCTGTTGTTTATTATAATAGCTCTTAACCTTTTGGCTTCTGTTTTTCAACTTTTTCAACCTGCTTGGTCTTCTTTATTTTATGATTTGTATTGGAAGCCCGGTAATGAACCTTTAGAATATGCTTTAGAATATGGTTTTGTTCGTGGATATGGTACGTTTGGTACACCTATTGTATTGGGGGTTTTCTCACTTTTTGTATTTACATATTTTTTTGTTGTTAAAAAGAATTTTTATGGAATATTTATATCTGTTGTCTTAGGATTGTTAGCTCTTTCAAAAACGTTTATTTTAGGTTCTGTAATTATAGTTACATTATATCTTTTTCTTAATTGTAATATTAAGGATTTTAATATGAGAATAAGAAAAAGAATAATATTCTCGTTTTTTAAAATTTTATTATTGATTTTGTTTATTGTGCTGATATTATATCTATTGATTTTGTACATGGATAGACAAGGAATTCCTATTTTACAGTATATTAATCTAATTGGAGATCCGATGGCAGCTCTTGAAACAAGATATGATGCAAAGGATGGGAATATGATTCCATTGATTGAAGCATTTCAAAGAAACCCTATTTTTGGTTATGGAGATTCTAAGTTACCAGGAGTATTTGTTGGTGATACTTCTTTTTTTGTGATATTATACTCAACAGGTTTAATTGGACTTATTCTCATGGTTTTGTTTTTTTTCCCATTAATGTATAATTCATTAATTAATCTCAAGTGGAAAAACTACACCTTTCTTGTTATTGTTGCATATTTTATATCTTATATAGGTACTAACATATATATAATGCCTATAAGTTCCTTTATCATATATGTAATATATATAACTAATAATAGATTTTATATAACATTAACTAAATGAAAACGATTTATCTTTTTTCTAATTGTTATCCTTTTGGTATGGTTGCAGAGTCTTTTCTAAAAGATGAATTGCTAGTTGCAAGCAAAATACCATGTTGTAAGATTGTGATTATACCTTTGCATAAAGGTAGATATAAGAGAGATTTACCGTCTAATATTACATTAAATACTAAATTATCTGATACGACTTTATTACAAAGGATAAAAGTTTTTTTCTTGATGATATTTGGTTGGTATTTTTGGTTTATTCCTTTTCAAGGAAAATATTCACCTAAATCAAAGTCAGACTACTTTCAAGCGGTTAAATATTTATATGGAAGTTATTTAGTAAAGAATTTTCTTTTGAAGAATAAAGATGATTTTGAGGAAGGATCCATATTTTACAGTTACTGGTTTAATCATACCATTTTAGGATTTTATATGGCAAAGAATGTCGGTTTTTTTAAACAAAATTCTATATATACGAGGGCTCATCGTTTTGATGTTTATGAAGAAAGTGTTGGGACATATTTTCCTTATAGGGACAAAATGTTAGCCATAACTGATAATGTTTTTGTTGTTTCGGACGAGGGAGTATTTTATTTAAAACGGAAATATCCAATTTTTGCGAAAAAAATTGAAGTATCTAGATTGGGGGTATTTTCAAATTGTGTTAAACAAAATATTGGGAAGGGGTGGGAGATATCAATATTATCGTGTTCCAATATTATTCCTGTAAAACGAGTTGATCTAATCTTTAATTCTATAAATAGATTCTGCCAAGTATATGGACATTTAAAGGTTAAATGGACTCATATTGGAGGAGGAGAGGGCTTTGATACACTACAGAAAGATATAAAATCTAAAGAATGTAATTTGACGATTGATTTGATCGGCAGTGTTGATAAGACGGAGGTGATGGAGATATATAAAAAAGGTTATTTTAATTTATTTGTTAATTTGAGCCTCTCCGAGGGGATTCCAGTGGCTATAATGGAAGCTATTAGTTGGGGGATACCCGTATTAGCTACAGATGTTGGAGGAAATAAAGAGATTGTAACTGAAGATACCGGGTTATTACTTGCAGTGGACTTTGTTCAAAAACAATTTAATGATTCCGTGTTGACTTTGATGGAGAATAGAGAGGCATTGTCTAAAAGTACGTTTGAGTTTTATCTCAAAAACTATAATGCGGAGATTAACTATACAAATTTCTATATGAATCAATTAAAATAGATTTTAATTGATTGTTGATTTTCAAATGTTAAGCACGATAATTTCAATTTTTAATTAATATGGAAAAGATTTTGGTCTTTGGAGCTGGAGGTTTCATTGGTACATATTTGGTAGATCGACTTTTGGAGTCAGGTTATGAAGTCGTTGCTTCAGATAATAATGATATTTGTTCTGAATATTATGATTCGATAGGAGTCGATTACGTGAAGTTAGATATAACATCACAGGAGGAATTTAGTAAGGTTTCTAATCGTCAATATTCTGCTGTTGTTAATTTGGCGGCAATGCAACCGGCGAATGTTAGCGAGAAGAATTATTCATCTGTTGATTATATTAGAATTAATGTACTCGGAACGCTCAATATATTGAATTTTTGTATTCAAAATGGAGTTAAGCGTTTTGTTTCTGCGACTTCTCATAGAAGTACTCAAGGTTTATGGTATCAAAAAAAGCCAATTCGAGAAGAAGATGGGAGATCTCTAAAGTATTCTGGGCAATATTCTATGTTTAGTATATCTGAATCTGCAGCTCAAGATTGTATACTGCATTATACAGAAGAATATGGTTTAAGAGGAATTATTTTAAGATTGCCTCCTGTGTATGGTTATGGTCCCCATACCGAGATATTTATGGATGGTAAGCCTATTAAGACTGGGTTTAGAATATTTATAGACAATGCAAAAGAACATAAACCTTTACAATTATGGGGTAATGCTGACATCGGAAGAGATGTTGTTTATGTTAAAGATGTTGTGGTTGCATTTCTTCAAGCTATAAGAAAAACTGATGTATGTGGTATTTTCAATATCGCATCAGGATATAAGCTTTCTATTCGAGAGGAAGCGAAAATTATTGCTGATGTGTTTTGGGAGGGGAATAGTGATCCCGTTTTTATAGATCTTCCTGAAAAAGAAAATAACATAGAAGAGTTTGTTTATGATATTTCAAAAGCAAAGGAGGAGTTGGAATGGACCCCGCTCTATTCTTTTAAGGATATGTTGTTAGATACGATAGAAGAACAAAAAAAAGATAAATATCATTATTTGATAGAAAAAAGAAAAATTCAATTACAAAATAATTAAAAATAGGAGGTTATATTATGTTTGAAATTAAGGACATGGAGTTAATGGGTGAAAATGTGAAGGATAAGTTGAAATATTGTGGTGAACATGTGAAGTTGATGCCACTTGCTAAAATAGCTTATCCACATATGGTGGAACTTAATGATCATTGCCGGATAGGTGATTTTGTATTCATTTTTGGAGGAACTGGTGTAAAAATTGGGAAATTTACAGATGTGCAACCACACACAACGATTTGGGGAGGAGGAATGGCAATTATTGGAGATCGAGTATCCACAGGACCAGGAACCGTTTTTCTTACTGCAACGTATTCTCATGCTCCTGGCATGAAAATGGTTGATGGTATGGGTTCAGGTGAAACGGTTACGCTTGGAGGTAAACTTGAGATTGGTAATGATGTATATATTGGTGCAAAATGTGTAATTATGCCTGTAAAAATTGGAGAAGGTGCTGTAATTGGTGCAGGAAGTTTTGTCAACAAGGATCTGGAACCATGGGGAATCTATGTAGGGAGTCCAGCAAAAAAAATTGGTGAACGAGAAAAATTATAAATATGAAATGGGTAAAACTGGGGCGGGTCATAGAGCCTAAAGGACAATATGATTGGTTGATATCTCATGCAATGCTTCCTGTGGCAGATCACATTGAAGGCGATATATATAGAATTTATTTTTCAGGAAGAGATAAAAATAATATTTCGAGAATAGGATATTTAGTGGTAGATATTAATAAACCCCAAGATATTTTAGAATTGTCAAAAGATCCAGTCGTAGATGTTGGTTCCTTGGGGTGTTATGATGATAATGGTGTTTCTCCCACGTGTTTGGTTAGTGTGGATGATAAGAAGTATTTGTATATAATGGGTTGGAATAAAGGATCTCGCGTTAGGGCTGCAGAAGTTTCTGGATTAGCTATTAGCTATGATTCTGGGTTATCTTTTTCTAGATATTCTAATGTTCCTGTTCTTGAAAGAACAACCGATGAACCATATACTATATTGGTAATCTCATCGATAATTATTGAAAATGGAGTATGGAGGATGTGGTATGATTCTGCTGATTATTGGATTGATGAAACTTTGCCAAAATATAATATAAAATATGCAGAATCTACTGATGGTATTAATTGGATTAGAAAAAAAATTGTGGCGGTTGATTATCTCTACGAAAATGAAACGAGAGTTTCTCGGGCGTGTGTTGTGAAAAAAGATAATCTATATCAGATGTGGTATTGTTATGCTATTGGTACAGGGGGATATAATATGGGATATGGTGTGTCTGAGGATGGGTATTCGTTTCAAAGAAAAGATAAAGAAGTTGGTATAACTTTATCAGATTCGGGGTGGGATTCTGAAATGATCTGTTATCCTCACGTCTTTAACCATAAAGGACATACCTATATGTTATACTGTGGAAATGGCTATGGTCGTACGGGATTTGGAATTGCAAAATTGATGGAAGATTGAAGGATATAAATAGCATGATAATGTATGTTTATGTTAAGCGCATTTTAGATATACTGTTTTCTCTTGTTTTGTTGCCGCTCTTTTTTATAGTTTTTATAATCGTTGGGTTAATCATATTATTGGAAGATAAAGGTTCAATAATCTTTTATAGTAAAAGGTTAGGTAAAGATGGTAGAATTTTTACTATGTATAAGTTTAGAACGATGATTATGAATGCTCCAGATATTCGATTAGCAGATGGTTCAACTTATAATTCGGAAGATGATCCTAGAATAACTAGAATAGGACGAATTTTGCGGAAAACGAGCATAGATGAATTGCCGCAGATCCTTAATGTGATAAAAGGGGATATGAGTATCATTGGTCCTAGACCGGATCCTGTTGATTGGATCGATAGATATACGGAATTGCAAAAGAGAAAATTGTTAGTATTACCGGGTATTACAGGCTATAATCAAGCTTATTATAGAAATAGTGGTGATGGAGAACAGGTATTTGAAAGAGATGATTATTACGTGTCACATTTATCTTTTTGTTTAGATGTTCGGGTCTTTTTTAAGACTATTCAAACGATTATTCTTAGGAAAAATATATATGTTGATGATACGAGAAAATGAATTTTATGACTAAAAATGCTGTCGTCCCTAAATTAATGATAGTGGGTGCAGGTGTTCTACAATTGCCTGCTATTCAGAAGGCTAAATCGTTGGGGTTAGATGTTGCCGTTATTGATATAGATCCAAATGCTCCTGGTGTTTGTTATGCTGATAAATTTTATGAAGTTAGTACCAATGATATAAGTGGTATATTAGCTGCAGCAGAAAATTATCATCCAGATGGGATTATGACTTTAGCTACAGATATGCCTATACGTTCTGTGGCATCTGTTGCTGAAAAGTATAAGCTTTATGCTGTAACTCCGTCTGTGGCGCAGAGAGCCACGGATAAAATTGAAATGATTCGGTGTTTTGAAAGGTATGATGTACCCCATCCTTGGTTTGAAGTGATAACTTTTGAGGAGGAACTTAAAGATCTGTTATTAAAGCATTCTGTTCCGTTTATAATGAAACCGAATGATTCTTCTGGGAGTCGTGGAGTTGTACTCGTTAAAGATTATCACGAAGTAAGGGATGCCTTTTTATATAGTAAATCTGTATCAAAGTCGGGATTAATTTTGGTGGAAGAGTATATGCAAGGACCTGAAGTGAGTGTAGAGGTGATGACGATAAGGGGGGAAACCACTATATTGGCTGTAACGGATAAATTAACGAGTGGGGCACCTTTTTTTGTCGAAATGGGGCATTCTCAACCATCGCAATTGCCGAATGAGACGATTGAAAAAATAAAAGAAGTAGCCATAACAGCTGTACAGGCAATTGGTATTGATAACAGTCCATCTCATGTTGAAATCATTGTTACGGAAGATGGGCCAAAATTAGTAGAGTTGGGAGCACGATTGGGAGGCGATTCTATAACTACATATTTAGTTCCCTTGTCAACTGGCGTAGATATGATACAAGCATGTATTTTGATGGCGTTAGGGCAAATACCAGATATTGCAAAGAAATTTGAAAAGGGATCAGCTATTCGATATGCAGAATGTAAGCTTGGAGTATTGCAGAAAATAAATGGTGTTAATGAAGCATTAAATATTCCAGAGGTAAAGCATGTAGAGATTGTTAAATGCCTGGGAGAGACGCTTACTCCAATACGAAGTAGCAGTGATAGAGTAGCTTATGTTATAACTCAAGCTGATACAGTTCAAGATGCCATAAGAATGTGTGAGAACGCATTAGGAAAGATTAAATTCGATATCAAATAATAAGTCAATATGAAAATTTTATATGAGTCTGATTTAGCTGGGTCCAAATATCATGGAATGGCCTATCGAATTTATCAATTTAGTAAAGAGTTTACGGATCGAGAACATGAGGTGATGGTCGTTGCTGCATCCTATTCTCATACGAGAAGAATTAATCCAAATGTAACTGGTAGATTAACAAATGAAAATATAGATGGAATACAATACAAGTGGATTAAAACCCCTAAATATAGTGGTAATGGGGTGGGACGTGTACTGCATATGTTTTTATATAATTTCTATTTGTGGTTTTATGCTAAGAAAATAGCTCGAGAATTTAAACCGGATGTGGTAATTGCATCGGGTGTTACACCATTAGATTTTATAGGGTGTCGAAAGATTGCCAAAAAAGCTGGTGCTAAAATATTTTTGGAAGTAGGGGATTTATGGCCATTATCTCCAATTGAATTAGGGGGATATTCTCCTCGACACCCCTTTATAAAAATAATGCAATGGGCTGAAAATTATTCTTATAGACATACAGATAACGTGATCTCCCTTCTACCCTGTGTAAAAAAGTATATGATGGAACATGGCTTAGACTCGGATAAATTTAATTATATTCCCAATGGGATCATTACTTCGGAATGGGATGCGTCTAAGGAATTATCAGAAAAAATACAAGGTGTTTTCAAAAAACTAAAGAAAGAGAATAAATTCATTATAGGTTATGCTGGTGCTCATGGACAAGCAAATGATTTGAATACAATCATTGATGTTGTGGCTGGTTTGAAAAGTCAAGATGTTGTTCTCATTTTAATAGGAACTGGGCAAGAAAAAGAGAAACTTGTAAGTTATACTTTAAAACATGGAATAGATAATGTGTACTTTTTTCCAGCTCAGGAAAAAGAACTAATACCAGCATGTTTAAAGCAAATGGATGTTTTATATATTGGTTTGCAAAAGCAACCTCTATTCCGGTTTGGGATAAGTCCCAATAAGATGTTTGATTATATGATGGCATCAAAACCTATTATTCAGGCAATAGATGCCGGAAATAATTTGGTGCAGGAAGCTAATTGTGGATTATATGCAGAACCGGAAAATGTGGAGGCAATAGCACAGGCCATTCTTAAATTGAAAATGATGTCAACTCAAGAGCGAGAAGAATTAGGCAGGAATGGTCACGAGTATGTTTTACAGAATCATGCTTACAATAAATTGACAGAACGTTATTTAGATCTTATAAAACAAGTTTAGTAATTATATGAAAATTGTTACAATAATAGGTGCTCGGCCACAATTTATTAAAGCGGCTGTGATTAGTCGTGTATTTAAATGTTCTGCACAAATAATAGAGACTATAGTGCATACTGGGCAGCATTTCGATTCTAACATGAGTGACGTGTTTTTTGAAGAAATGTGTATCCCGAAACCACATTATAATTTAAATATAAATGGGTTGGGGCATGGAGCCATGACGGGACAGATGTTGGAAAAGATTGAAAAAGTATTGCTAGAAGAGAAACCTGATTGGGTTCTTGTGTATGGGGATACTAATTCCACACTTGCAGGTGCATTGGCTGCAAAAAAGTTACATATAAAAGTGGCTCATGTGGAGGCGGGGTTACGCTCGTTTAATATGACTATGCCGGAAGAAATTAATAGGATATTAACAGATCGGATTAGTGATGTTTTGTTTTGTCCAACAGATAAAGCAATTGAAAATTTGAAGTTAGAAGGGTATGATAATATTGATTGTCATATTGTAAAAAATGGTGATGTCATGCAGGATGCTGCTTTATTTTATTTGAATAGAGCAAGAATGCCTCAAGATATTATCCCATCAAAATTTGTATTGTGTACTGTACATCGAGCAGAAAATACAGATGATGAGGTTCGGTTGAAAAATATATTTTATGCCCTAGAAACGATTTCTGAGCAATGCCCTGTTGTATTGCCTTTACACCCAAGAACAAAGGGAAAGTTATTGGCGATTAACTATGATTTTGCTAAAAGTAAGATTTGTTTTATCGATCCTGTTGGCTATTTGGAAATGGTTTGGCTGTTGAAAAACTGTGAGTTAGTGATGACTGATAGTGGGGGATTACAGAAAGAGGCATATTTTTTTGAAAAATATTGTGTGACAATGCGAGATGAAACAGAGTGGGTTGAATTAGTCGAGAAAGGTTTTAATGTACTTGCTGGAAGTGAACCTACTAGGATTATCAGTAGTGTTAATGTTATAATCTCTAAAAATAAAGAGGGTTTTGAAAATCGACTCTATGGTAATGGAGATGCAGGCGAGAAGATATTGGTTACATTATTGAGTGTTTAGGATTTAAAAGTTTAATTATGATACCATTTTCACCACCAAGAATTGACCAGAAGGTCATAGATGAGGTTGTTGATACCTTGAAGTCCGGTTGGATTACGACGGGACCGAAGACGAAGGAGTTTGAACGGAGGTTGACAGCGTATTGTGGAAACAAGGCGACGTTGGCTGTGAACTCGAATACTGTTGGGCTTGAAGTTGTACTACGGTGGTTTGGAGTACAGGAGGGGGATGAGGTGATTGTACCGGCGTACACGTATTGTGCCACGGCGAATGTGATCGTGCATTGTGGGGCGAAACCGGTGATGGTGGATGTGAATGCGGATGATTTTGACGTGTGTTTGGAGAAAGTGAGGGAGGCGATCACGGATAAGACAAAGGTGATAATGCCTGTTGATTTGGGAGGTATGCCGTGTGCGTATGATGAGTTGTTTGAATTGGTGGAGGCGGAGGATGTGAAAACGTTATTTCAGGCGAAGACGGAAGAGCAGGGGAAGTTGGGAAGGATTTTGATTTTGTCGGACTCGGCTCATTCGATAGGGGCGGAATACAAGGGGCGGAAAGCGGGATGCCTGGCTGATGTTTCGGTGTTTTCTTTCCATGCGGTGAAGAATCTGACCACGGCGGAGGGAGGAGCGATCATGTTGAATTTGCCGGAGCCTTTTGATAACGAGGAGGTGTATAGGTATTTGTGTACATATACTTTGCATGGACAAAATAAAGATGCGCTGGCCAAGACGAAAAAGGGGGCGTGGCGTTATGACGTGCTTGTGTCCGGTTTTAAGGGGAATATGACGGATATTATGGCTTCTATCGGTTTGGTGGAGTTGTCTCGTTACGAGGATGATACTTTGCACTACCGGAAGTGTATATATGATCAATATACTGATGCTTTTGCCCGATACAGATGGGCGGAATTACCGATTTATGAAACGGAAGACCGGAAGAGTTCTTATCACGTGTACTGTTTACGGGTGAAGGGAATCACGGAGCAACAACGAGATGAGATTATTCAGCGGATTTTTGACAAGGATGTCTCGGTGAACGTGCATTTTCAACCCTTGCCTTTGTTAAGTGCATTTAAAAATAAGGGGTATAAGATTGAAGATTATCCGGTTGCTTACGATAATTATTGCCGGGAGATTTCTTTACCAGTGTGGTACGGGTTGAGTGAGGAGATGGTGAAAACGGTTATTGATGCTGTTATTTGTTCTGTAGAAGAGGTTTTGGCGTGATACGCTTTTGTGAAGTTTTCTTTTCTTTATAAGGTTTGATTGTTCAATCATTTGTTTTTAATACAGGCTTTATTGGATCGTATGTATTTTAAAATTATATTTTTGACGTTGATGAAGATCGTTAAATGATGTAAGGATTTCGTGATTGAAAAAGAGATAGTACCCCGGATGAAAGTCCGGGGTATTTTTGTATAATGAAAAAGTTGTTGTAGGTGAAGGTGCGGCTGTCAAATCGGCAGGAATTTGGGTTTGGCATAACTATTGTCATTTAGTTGTCGTAAAATTTGAAGTATAATTAAATTAAAAATATAGAGTTATGTCAACAGGAAAGATTGGAGTTTCAACAGGGAATTTGTTCCCGATTATCAAGAAATTTTTATACTCGGATCACGAGATCTTTTTGAGAGAGATTGTTTCGAATGCGGTGGATGCTTCTCAGAAAATGAAAGTATTGGCTTCGAACGGGGAGTTTAAAGGTGAACTTGGTGAGTTGAAGGTAAGGGTGAAGGCTGACAAAGCGGCAGGGACGCTGACGGTATCGGATAACGGTATCGGTATGACGCAGGAGGAAGTGGAGAAGTATATCAACCAGATCGCTTTTTCCGGTGCGGAGGAGTTCATGAACAAATACAAGGATAACGCCGCTGCTATTATCGGGCATTTCGGGTTAGGTTTCTATTCTTCGTTCATGGTGAGTGATCGGGTGGAGATCGTGACGAAATCTTATAAAGAGGGGGCGAAGGCTGTAAAATGGTCGTGCGAGGGAAATCCGGAATACACGTTGGAGGAGACGGAAAAGGCCGAGAGAGGTACGGATATTATCATGTATATCAGCGAGGATGAGAAGGATTTCTTGGAAGATGCTAAGGTGAACGAGTTGCTGACCAAGTATTGCAAGTTCTTGCCGATAGAGATTATTTCAGGAAAGAAGAAAGAGTGGAAGGACGGGGAATACAAAGATACGACGGAAGATAACGTGATCAATGATACGAATCCGGCATGGACCCGTAAACCGGCTGATCTGACGGAGGAGGATTATGAGAAGTTCTATCGTGAATTATACCCGATGGCTCAAGATCCGTTGTTCCATATTCACTTGAACGTGGATTATCCTTTTAACCTGACGGGTATATTGTATTTCCCGAAGATCGACAACAAGTTCGAGATTCAGAAGAATAAGATCCAATTATATAGTAATCAAGTGTACGTGACGGATTCCGTGGAAGGAATTGTGCCGGAGTACTTGACGTTGTTGCATGGTGTGATCGATTCACCGGATATTCCGTTGAACGTGTCCCGTTCTTATTTACAGAGCGATCGTAACGTGAAGAAGATTTCAAGTCATATCACGAAGAAGGTGGCTGACAGTTTGAATGATATTTTCACGAATAAGCGGGAAGACTACGAGAAAAAGTGGGATGATTTGAAGATTTTCATCCAATATGGAATGTTGACGGATGAAAAATTCGCCGAGAGAGCCAAGAGTATCTTCTTGTTCAAGAATACGGAAGGGAAATACTTCACGTATGAAGAGTACGAGAACTTGATCAAAGCTAACCAGACGGATAAAGATAATAAGGTGGTGTTCCTGTATGCCACGGATGCTAAAGAACAATACACGTATATCGAGACTGCCAAGGGTAAGGGATATGATGTGTTGTTGATGGATGGTCAGTTGGATACACACTTTATCAACCATTTGGAACAAAAGAATTCCGATCACCGTTTTGTTCGGGTGGATTCGGATGTTATCGACAAGTTGATCCCGAAGGAAGAGACAAAAGAGGTTGCTTTGAGTCACAAGGAGCAAGAGGAATTGCGTGCCGTATTTACTTCCCAGTTACCGAAGGAGGAAGGAATGTTTATGGTTAATTTTGAGGCGATGGGTGAGAATGGTGATCCGGTGATCGTGACACGTTCTGAGTTCATGCGTCGTATGAAAGAGATGGCAGCCATGAATCCGGGAATGGGATTCTACGGGGCAATGGGTGATCAGTACACTTTGGTGGTAAACACGGATCATAAGTTGGTGAATGCAATCCTGGAGAACGAGAAAAAGGAAATGAGTGCCCAGTTGGAGCCGATTAATTTCGAGATCAAGGAGACTGAAAAGAAACAGGCAGAGCTGGACGAGTTGAATAAGGGTAAGAAAGACGAGGAGATTCCTCAAGTGGATAAAGATCGAAAGAGTGAATACAACAAGACGATTGCCGATCTGAACAAGCAGAAGAACTCGTTATTGGAGGAATACGGAAAAGGTAATAAGGTTGTTGGTCAGTTGATTGATTTGGCCTTATTGGCGAACGGACTGCTGAAAGGCGAGGCGCTGAATAAGTTTGTAAAGCGAAGTGTTGAACTGATTAAATAAAAAATTAAGCCGGACAGGTCGTCCGGCTTAATTTTTTCAAAAATAATCACTACTTTCGTTGACGAATTTCGTATAAATTAAAAAATAGAAGTTATGCAGATTATCTATACTTCCGGAAATTACAAAAGGACCATCGTCAAATCGATCGTAGCGATTGTTTTGGGTCTTGTACTTGTGCTGTGGCCAACTGAAGTGTTAAATTACACGGTAAAAATTATCGGTGCCGTATTTTGTGTTACCGGGATTATCTCCTTTCTGGTCTCTATGCGGGATCAGGATGAGCGTTCGGCCAGGGGACTGACTTCTTTTAACGGTATCGGAAGCATTATTTTGGGTATTCTGTTGTGGTCGATGGCTGATTTTTTCACCAATATGTTGATGTATTTGTTGGGATTTATCTTGATTGTTGCGGGGATTGGTCAGTTGGTGATGTTGACTTCTGCGAGGAAATTCGGGCATATCGCTCCGTTGAGTTACGTGTATCCGGTAATTATTTTGTTGGCCGGATTGATTGTTTTTGCTAATCCGTTCTCGGCGAAAGAAGGAATTATAACTTTCTTTGGTGCTGTTACGATATTTTACGGGATAACGGATTTGATTAATCATTATAAGGTTAATCAGTTGCGTAAAGAGACACATGAGGCCGAACAACAGCAGAAGATGGGAGGCGGAGAGATTGAGGATGCGGAGTATGAAGAAATAGAATAAATGAAGATTTGCGATTTTAAATTTTAGATTTTAAATTACAGGATAGGTGCGTGTGATGGGAAAGGTTTAAGAAAAGAAATAGATAAAATGGTGTATATTATTAACAAGGAGGATTCGGTTTATAATCGTTTTTTAGCAGAACTTAGAGATAAAGAGATTCAAAAAGATCCGTTGCGTTTTCGCCGGAATTTAGAACGGGTTGGTGAGGTGATGGCTTACGAGATCAGTAAGACGTTTCATTATTCAACGCAGCAAGTACAGACACCGATTAACGTGGCTGATGTCAGATTGGCAGACGAAGAGGTGGTGGTGGCATCCGTGTTGCGTGCAGGATTACCTTTTCATCAAGGTTTTTTGAATTATTTCGATCGTTCCGGGAGTGCTTTTATTTCGGCAAGAAGAAAATATAAGGAAAATCATATTGATTTTGAAATTCGTTTCGATTCTATTTACACGCCAAGTTTGGAAGGAAAACAGTTATTGCTGGTAGATCCGATGTTAGCCACGGGAGGCTCAATCGTGGTGGCTTATCACGAGTTATTGAAACAGGGTGGAAGGCCCGCACACACGCATATTGCGGCTATTGTTTCCAGTCGTCAAGGTATAGAAAAACTTACAGAGGCTTTGAAAGATGAGCCGGTAACGATCTGGACGGGGGCATTGGATGAGCATCTGACCGAGAGTTGTTATATTGATCCGGGAATTGGTGATGCCGGAGATTTGGCTTTCGGGGAAAAACTGTAAGAGTAAGATTTTGTGATTGGTGATTGAATGATTTTGTGATTACCAAGAGTATTGGATGGTGGGAGGGAATCACGGAATCTAAAAAGATAAAAACTAAAAGATAAAAACTGAAAGTTAGGAGAAAAGCATTATCTTTGGCGGTATGGAAATGAACAAATATTTGATAGCAGCCTTGTATGTTGTCGCCGGATGTGTGGCAACCCTGCCGATAAATGTGCGTGGGGGGAATGTATCTGTTAGGACAGATTGCTATCGTTTGTTGGTTTCTTCTACCGAGAAGGTCATCACGGTTTCTACCGAGAAAAGATCCACGGAGGATTTCGATTATGGTGATTTCTACAATCAGAGTCATGCGGAAACCGTGGATGCCGTAAAAGTTTATACTACTTACTCGTCTGTCGTTCTACCGGGTTGGAAAGTCCCGGAAATTGCAGCAAATCCCATCCGGGCTCCCGGGAAAATGGAATGATTTCGGATTTATGATTTTAGATTTACGATCCTACTAATTTCTTGATTTATGATTTTAGATTAGGTGATTTCTACCTACTAGCTAGCGTTTTTCTGAATCGTAAATCGTAATTCATAAATCATAAATTAATTTGTTTTCATTTTTCAATTATATAAAACTATGGGATTTAACGATATATTAAAAAGTCTTTTTGGTAACAAGTCTGATCGTGACTTGAAAGAATTATTGCCGATCGCGTCAAAAGTAAATGCAGAGTGGGAAAAGATTAAAGGCGTGAGCCATGATGAGTTGAGACAGATTTCAGCTGATCTGAAAGCAAAGATTCATGCCCACGTGAAGGCAGAAGAGGATGAAATTGCTTCTTTGAAAGCAAAAGTAGAGAATGAGAAACCTTCGATCGAGGAAAGAGAGGAAATTTATAACCGGATTGATAAGCTGGAAGAACAGATTAACACGAAGTTAGAGGATGTTCTAAACGAAATATTGCCTTTGGCGTTTGCCGTGATGAAAGATACGGCAAGACGTTTCAAAGAAAATAAAGAGATCGTCGTGAAGGCTAACGATTTTGATCGTGATTTGGCCGTAACGAAAGATTTCGTGGAGATTGACGGTGAGGATGCCGTTTACTTCAACTCTTGGTTGGCCGGAGGTAACGAGGTTACCTGGGACATGGTTCACTATGACGTGCAGTTGATAGGTGGTTCCGTGTTACACCAAGGTAAGATTGCCGAGATGGCTACCGGTGAAGGTAAAACGTTGGTGGCTACCTTGCCTGTATTCTTGAATGCTTTGACGGGTCGCGGAGTACACGTGGTTACGGTCAATGATTATCTGGCAAAACGTGACTCCGAGTGGATGGGACCTCTTTATATGTTTCACGGGTTGTCGGTAGATTGTATTGACAAGACGGAGCCGAATTCCCCGGAGAGACGGAAGGCTTATCAGGCAGATATTACTTTTGGAACGAACAATGAATTTGGTTTCGATTATTTGAGAGATAACATGGCTATCCACCCGGAAGACCTGGTACAACGCAAACATCATTACGCGATTGTCGATGAGGTTGACTCCGTGTTAATTGACGATGCTCGTACCCCGTTGATTATTTCGGGTCCGGTTCCGAAGGGGGACATTCAGATGTTTGACGAGTACAAACCTCGTGTGGAGAAGTTGGTGCGTATGCAGCGTGAGTTGGTTGCCCGGATTTTCACGGAAGCTAAAACGTTGTTGGCTAGCGGTGATCGGAAACAAGAGGAACAGGGGGCTATATTGTTGTTGAGAGCATATAAGGGATTACCCAAATATAAGCCATTGATCAAGTTCTTGAGTGAACAAGGAAACAAGGCTACCTTGGTGAAAACCGAGAATGTTTATATGCAGGAGAATAACCGTCGTATGCCGGAGATTACGGATGAACTTTATTTCGTGATTGATGAGAAACAGAACTCTATCGATTTGACGGATAAAGGACATGATACGATTACGGCCGCGGGTGAAGATCCGAACTTCTTTATCTTGCCGGATGTGGGTTCTGAATTGGCAGAGATCGATAAGATGAACCTGACGGAGGAAGAGAAACTGGAGAAAAAAGATCAGATGGTGCAAAGTTATGCCGCCAAATCTGAGCGTGTACACACGGTGAACCAGTTGTTGAAAGCATACACGTTGTTCGAATTAGATGTTGAATACGTGGTGATCGACAACAAGGTGAAGATCGTGGATGAACAGACTGGGCGTATCATGGAAGGACGTCGTTATTCAGACGGTTTGCACCAAGCTATTGAAGCGAAGGAAAACGTGAAAGTAGAGGCTGCCACGCAGACATTTGCCACGATCACCTTACAGAACTATTTCCGTATGTATCATAAGTTAGCCGGTATGACCGGTACGGCAGAGACGGAAGCGGGTGAGTTCTGGGATATTTACAAACTGGACGTTGTGGTTATCCCGACAAACAAACCGGTGATCCGAAAGGATGCTAATGATTACGTGTACAAGACAAAACGTGAAAAATATAACGCGGTGATCGAGGAGATTACCCGATTGGTTGGAGAAGGCCGCCCGGTGTTGGTGGGTACGACTTCCGTCGAGGTTTCCGAGTTGTTGAGCCGTATGTTGAAATTGCGGGGTATCAAGCATAACGTGTTGAATGCGAAATTGCATCAACGGGAGGCTGATATTGTTGCAGAGGCCGGTAAATCACAGGTGGTTACGATTGCAACCAATATGGCCGGTCGTGGTACCGACATTAAGTTAAGTCCGGAGGTTCGTGCCGCGGGAGGTTTGGCCATTATCGGTACGGAACGTCACGATTCTCGTCGTGTAGACCGTCAGTTGAGAGGTCGTGCCGGACGTCAGGGTGACCCGGGTTCTTCTCAGTTCTTCGTGTCATTGGAGGATGATCTGATGCGTTTGTTCAGTTCCGAGAGAATCATTCGGGTGATGGACCGTTTGGGACATGAGGAAGGTGACGTTATTCAACATTCCATGATTACCAAATCTATCGAGCGTGCGCAACGTAAGGTGGAGGAAAATAACTTCGGTATTCGTAAGCGTTTGTTGGAATATGACGACGTGATGAACTCTCAACGTGAGGTGATCTACAAGAAGAGACGCCATGCGTTACTGGGAGAGAGAATCGGTGTGGATATTGCCAACAATATGTATGATGTTTGCGAGACATTGGTGGAAGAACACAAGGAGGCTAATGATTTAGAAGGTTTCCGTATGGATGTGTTGAAATATCTTGCCGTAGACTTTGATATAAAAGAGGAGGATTTCCAGAAGACTTCTGCCGACAATTTGACGGAGAGACTGTACAAAGAAGTACGGGATACATTCAGTCGTAAGACGGAGACTATCGCTAAACAGGCGTTCCCGGTGATCAAGAATGTTTTCGAGCAGAGAGGAGAAATGTTCAAGAATATCGTGGTACCGTTTACCGATGGGAAACGGGCTTACAATGTCGTGGCTAATCTTGAGAAGACGTATAAATCTGAAGGTGAGGAGTTGATCCGTGCTTACGAGAAGTCTATCATGTTGGCTCATATCGATGACGCGTGGAAAGAGCATTTGCGTGAAATGGATGATTTGAAACAATCCGTGCAGAATGCAACTTACGAGCAGAAAGACCCGTTATTGATCTATAAGTTCGAGTCATTCAACTTATTCAAGAGTATGGTGGATAAAATCAACAAGAATGTCGTGTCTACTTTGATGAAGGGACAAATTCCTTTTGAGGCTCCTGAAGAAGTGAAACAGGCTGAAGAGAAACGAACCGATTTAAGTAAGATGCGTACGGGACGTAGTGATGCTCCTGCCGCTCAGACCAATCAAGCTCCCCGTAAAACCGAGCCCGTGAAAGTGGGCCCCAAGGTAGGACGTAATGATCCGTGTCCTTGCGGAAGTGGTAAGAAATACAAGAATTGCCACGGGAAGGGGGAAGAATAGAATAATTTTAGATTTTAGATTTTAAATTTTAGATTGGGTTTTACAAGATAAAATTTGACTTCAAAATCTAAAGTAATTAATAATTGTAGGTTTTGGATTATTGCATGATAATTTAAAATCTACAATTTAAAATTTAAAATTATGACATTGGTTTCATTATTTATCAATTGGGATGTTAGTCCCGAATTAATTAGTTTAGGTGGTTTCTCGATTCGTTATTACGGGTTATTATTCGCCTTGGCTTTCGTGTGCGGGTATAAGGTAGAGGAGAAGATGTTCAAGTCGGAAGGGTTGAGCCAGCAGTGGTTGGATAAGTTGTGGATATACGTGGCGGTTGCCACTGTGATCGGGGCCCGGTTGGGACATTGTTTCTTTTATGATTGGGCATATTATAGCGCTCATCCGTTTGAAATTATTCTACCGGTTCGGTTTCAACCGGAATTCCGTTTTACAGGATACCAAGGGTTGGCCAGCCACGGGGCTGCAATCGGTATTATTGCCGGGTTGTGGTATTATTCCAAGAAGGTAAGTAGGAAATCAATATTTTGGATTCTGGATCGTGCCGTAATTCCAATCGCGTTGGCCGGTTTCTTTATCCGGATGGGAAATCTGATGAACTCGGAGATTGTTGGCTTACCGACAGAGCTACCTTGGGGATTCCGTTTTGTACATTCCGGGATGCCTGATCCGATGACACCCCGTCATCCTGCACAGTTGTATGAGGCGATTTGTTATTTGATCAGTTTTGCTGTTTTAATGCATTTGTATTGGAAGACGAAAGCTAAAGATCGTCAGGGTTTTCTTTTTGGAATGTTTTTGGTACTGATCTTTACCGCTCGTTTTGTGATCGAGTTTGTGAAAGAGAACCAGGAAGAATTTGAAAATGCCATGACCTTGAATATGGGGCAATGGTTGAGTATTCCGTTTGTGCTGATCGGGATTTACATGATTTGGAGAAGCGGGAAAAAGATAAAAGTTAAAAACTAAAATCTAAAAGATGAAAGAATCTGTAACTTGTAACCAATCAACCTGCAACTCGCCGGAGGCGAACTCTTATAATCCGGAGTTTATGAAGGAGGCAATTCGTATTGCCGTGGAGAACGTGGAGAAGGGGACGGGAGGACCGTTTGGGGCGGTAGTTGTGCGGGATGGTAAGATTATCGCAACTTCCGGGAATACGGTTGTTCCGGATAATGATCCCACGGCTCACGCAGAAGTGAATGCTATTCGCAAGGCTTGTAAGCAACTTGATTCTTTCCAGTTGAAGGGGTGTGAAATTTATTCCAGTTGTGAACCGTGTCCCATGTGTTTAGGGGCGATTTACTGGGCGAGACCGGAACGGGTGTATTATGCCTGTACGAAGGAGGATGCCGCTGTCGGTGGATTTGATGATTCTTTTATCTATAAAGAGATCGTGTTGGATGGGCCTATGCGTTGTATCCCTTTTGCGAACAAACGAGAAGAGGGTGCGGGAGAGGAATTCAGGCTTTGGCAGACGACCAATAATAAAACGAGATATTAGAAAAGGGAGTCAATTTTTTTTGACTCCCTTTTTCTAATATCTTCTCTTTTTCGTGTTCTAAATGAAATTGTTATTCCGTTTAAATTTGTTATATTTGTGAATGACAACGTGGTAGGTCGTGTGTAGGATTTAATTACTCAACCTAAATTTAGAACTATGGAAAAAAAATTAGACTTTGGTAGCGTGTTATCGCAAGGTTTTTTGGTGGGAATGAAAAATCTGCCTTCTCTTTTGGGAGCAATTGTATTATGGCTTTTAACGATCTGGATTCCTTACGTGAATGTGGGAACCACGATAGCTATCATGACGATCCCCATTAAATTCAGTAAAGGTGAGATTTTTTCCCCTCTCTGTATTTTCGAGAAACAATATTATCGTTATATGGGTGAGTTCTTTTTGACTTGTGGGTGGTACACGGCAGGGGTGTTGATGGCCATGGTTTTTCTTGTTGTACCCGGTATCGTGTTGGGGATTATTTGGAGTCAAGCCCTTTATCTTGTACTGGACAAGGGGGTGAATCCGGCCAAAGCGTTATCATTGAGTAATAAAATGACTTATGGCAACAAATGGATCATTTTTGCCGTGATGTTTGTTGTTTATATAGCCTTTTTAGTAGCTTCCTTGTTATTGACTTGGATTCCGTTTATCGGGGTTATTATTGCATTTTGTTTGATGGTTATTTATATGGCCATGATATTGGGTTGTTCCGGAATGATGTATGGTAAATTGTTGGAAAATCTGACAGAAGAAGATCTTAAATAAGATCACGTAAATATTGAAAAAGACGCCGTGTCCACAAGGTTGCGGCGTCTTTTTTTTGTTTGTTGGTTGCGAATTTTCTCTTTTTTTATTAAATTTGTAAACATCAAGTATTTATTTCCTATATAAATATTCGAAACCCTGACTTCCGGGGACTTGTTTGGGCGATATCCGTTTGTCGTTTTTGTTTAATCTAAGATAAGGAGAAAATGTGAAGGAGAAAGATGTATTGAATTTTTCGTGTATAGAGTTGGTGAGTTTATTTGAGCGGGAGTTTCCGGCGATCATGCAAGGTGCAAGCCTTAGTAAGGATTGGAAAGAGTTTGAACAATTTCTGAAGGGGTACGTGCGTGCCGCTTTGACAAAATATTCTACTTCTTCGTCTATAAAACGATTTTTCCGGATGTTTATGAACGAGACCCGGCATATTCGTGATTTTTCCACGGGGGAGAAGATTCGTTATGAACCGATTAAATGGTTATGGCAAGCTTTACGGGGAGAGGGGGATGGCATACATCCGGATTTTTTGTTGGATTGGTATTATCTATTTAAGAAATACCAGACAGATGAAGTCGTTTTACCGGAGCGGGTGCAATGTGACCAATGGCGGGGACGTTGGAAAACCGGGATGGATGAGGATGTAACTCAAGAGCGACGGGAGAACCGGGAGCGGATTCGTGGTTTGTTGATTGGGAAAATAGAGAAGAGAGATAAGTTGAATACCCGTTATCGTTTTGAAGAGGGAATGAGCATGGAGAGAAAACGGGAGTTAGTGGATGAATGGTGGGGGGATTACAAGTTTCATTTGGCTTTAGCCGTCCGGGAGCCGGATGAGTTGAACCTGTTCATGGGTAACACGTTATCGCCGGAGTTAATGGAGCTTTTACACCGGGCGAAGCAGAAAGGAATCCCGTTTTTCGTGACTCCCTATTATCTTTCCTTGTTGAGCGTTCGGACGGATGGGTACGATGATTCCACGATTCGGAGTTACGTGATTTATTCCGAGGAGCTGGTGGAGAATTTCGGGCAAATCCGGGCATGGGAGAAAGAGGATGTGGTGGAACCGGGAAAACCGAATGCTGCCGGGTGGTTGTTGCCCAATGCTACGAATATTCATCGTCGTTATCCCGAAGTGGCTATTTTCATCCCGGATTCGATGGGACGGGCTTGTGGTGGGCTGTGTGCTTTATGCCAGCGAATGTACGACTTTCAGAAAGGACATTTGAATTTTAATTTGGATCGGCTGAAACCGACAGACGGGTGGGAAGTCAAGATGGAGCGCTTGATGATGTATTACGAGCATGATTCTCAATTGCGGGATATTTTGATTACGGGAGGGGATGCACTGATGAGTCAGAACCAGACGTTGGAAAAAATCTTGGATGCCGTTTTCCGTATGGCCGTGCGCAAGCGAGAATTGAACAAGCGACGTGGGAAAGGAGAAAAATATGCCGAGATTCAACGGGTGAGATTGGGTTCGAGGTTATTGGCTTATTTACCCAGTCGTGTAAATGATGGGTTGATCGAGGTGTTGAAAAGATTCCGGGAGAAGGCGGAACAGGTCGGGATTCAGCAATTTTTCATACAGACTCATTTCGAGTCGCCTTTGGAAGTGACCGAGGAGGTGATTCTGGCTACCCGGCGCTTGCTGGAGGCCGGATGGATTATCACCAATCAGGCCGTGTTCACGGTGGCGGCTTCACGTCGGGGACATACGGCGAGGTTGAGAGAGGTACTGAATCGAATCGGTATTCTGACGTATTACACTTTTTCCGTGAAGGGATTCGAGGAGAATTATGCCTTGTTTGTCCCGAATAGTCGTTCGCTACAAGAGGTGTTGGAGGAAAAAGTGTACGGGGATTTGCCCGTGGAGCTGGAAAAGGAGGTCTTGGAATTGTTGGAATACCCGGAAAGGATTCCCGCTGAATTACCGGATTTGTTGGATAAATACCGGCAACCGTTTCTGGCCACGGATCGAAACGTGATGAACCTGCCCGGAATAGGGAAGAGCATGACGTACCAGACGGTCGGGATGACAAAGGAGGGAAAGCGTATTTTACGTTTTTCTCTGGACGCGGGACGACGGCATAGCCCTCAAGTGGATCACGAGGGGGAGATTTATATCGTGGAAAGTAAGTCGATCGCGGCTTATTTACGCCAATTGCAAGCGTTGGGTGAACGTGTGGAGGATTATAGTTCGTTGTGGGATTATGCTGAAGGGCGCACGGAAGCCCGTTTTGCCCTTTTTGAATATCCGGAACCGAGAATTGAAATCACGGGGGATTTCACGAATCTGGAAATTGATTCGTGATCAGGCGTTCCCGTTAGTTTCGAGTAATCCCAGTGTCCCCGATGCGTTCTGCCCGTTTGCGCTGACAGCGAAACCGTACACGACTAGTTGATTCACATTCCAGTCTTCCGGTAACGGCCATTCTTTTTCCCCGCTTGTGCCTCTAGTTCCGAGTTCCACGAGCCGGCTTTTCTTTTCTTCCCGTTCATGAATCACACCCATCAAGCGGTCTTCTTTAGCCATGAAAGGCATTAATGGTTGTTGTTTCCACCGGAAGGTGACCAGCCGTTTTTCCTTGTCCATTTCAGCCTCGATGAGGGGTAATCGTAACCCGCCACCGGAGAGCGAGAGCGTCAACAGGTCTACGGTGGGATTTTCCACGTCATCCGCGTTCACTTTGTGAATATTGTCACGGGTGAAGCAGTTGGCGCATATCTTGCCGGAGGGAGAACAATACCCCACGGATAGGATTTTGAGGAAACGGCGACGCAATTTCGTGATCAGGCTAAGTCTGGCACGTTGTTTCAATTGTTCCGGGGTTTTTGCGTCCTTCACGAAACCCGGTTTTCCTCTCGCGATTTGAGTTTTACCCACTTTGTAGGAGGTTACGTTGCCGACGGAACCGGAGATGTCTTGAAATATGGTCGGTTTAAAGATTGCCATGATATTTGTGTTTTAAGATTTGGAAATAGAGAAATACATGCAGGGGGAGTAACGTTTCCCGTCTTGGGCGGCAAAAAAGCAATACAAGTGGGCTGTTGTCCATGTTCCTTCCGGGACGGGTACTATGGCTTTTCCATTTGATCGGCAGAATCCCGTGTCATTCAGCACGACGGGTTGATAGGGTTCGTTGTCAAAGATGGCGACAACGGTCAGTTGGTCGGTCGCTTGTGCGGTGACGGTTGACGTGTTATCCAGCCACTCTAGTTCCAGTTTGTCTGCGTGAATGGCCGTGGCTTTCATCCCGAAAGGTAATTGCAGGCTACCGTCCGACAGGACTAGCCGGGGATAATCAATGTAGTCATTCGGGCCGAACATATTCATGTTCGTGTGAAGGAACCAGTGGTAGCCGGAGCGTCGTTCCTCTTCCCGTGCCACGAGCGTGTACACTTTTTCCAGTATGCTCCCTCGTGTGGCACGGTACATGGTCTGGGCTCCGGGGAGCTTTGAACGTTGTGCCGTTTGTCCTTCCGAACGCGGGTTGCTGATGGTGTCCGCCAATTTTCGGGCATACGTTTTGTTTCCTACCGAGTAAGTCACGTATCCCCCGATTTTCCCGGAGGCTCCTTGTAATACCGAATCGTTTAATGTTGCCATGTATTTTCTGATTTTGTTGACCTTTCGGTCGTGTTTATGAGTCAGTCTCCTATTTTGAGACTAAAATAATGCTATATAGGAGTTTTCAAATGTAGATAGATTACTTTAAAAAAACAAATTAATTGCAATATTTAATTTTGATTGTAGGAGGGGGATAGGGCCGGAATGGGAGCGGAATGGGAGCGGCTCGCAATTTGATAAGAATATGTTAGTGATAATATCACATTTTGTGACATTAATTTGCATTTATGTATTTGAGGGCCTAGGGTGAATTTTTATACTACAAGCCGTTCACGAGTTTGTAACCTCGAGCAAATTCGTTTTGGATGGCGATGCTTTTATCCGCTTTCAGTTTTTTGTTCAGCAGGCAGACGTATCTGGTGAGGGCTTTTTCCTTGTCTGTGGTATCGACACCCCAGAGCGTTTCGCACATTTCCACGGTGGGAATCACCTCGTTGATCCGCAGGCAGAATAGCCATAAGATGTTTGATTCCATACTTTTCAACTCTTCTCGTTTGCCGGAGATGGTGAGCAGTCGGTTGTTTTTGTTGAAGGTGGTGTCGGGAGAGACGCGGAAAAGGCCTTGTTCTTTTTCCGTGTTCAATCGTTTGGTTCTGGCGATAGCCTTGTCCAAGCGAGCTTTCACGTCGTCCACGCTACAACCTTTCACGAGATAATCGTCGGCTCCCTCGTACAGGGCATGGTTGTGATTGACGGAACTGAGAATCACGATCGGGACCTGATCCCCTTTTTCCCGTACGAGGCGAATCAGTTCGTGGCCGTCTTTTCCCGGTAGGTCCATGTCAAGTAACAGGAGATCCCAAGCTCCGGTTTCGTATAGTTGCCACGCCTTGTTCCCCTCTTTGGCAAGGGTTACCGTGTACCCGGCTTCTTCAAGGATTTCCGTGTATATCATGGCGGCCGTGGTGTTGTCCTCGGCATAGAGTATATTTATTTTTTCTTCCATTTGCGTAAGTATATCGTGAATGTACATCCTTTTCCCGGCGGGCTGTCCACCGTGATTTTTCCCTTGTGGGCTTTGATGACGTTGTAGACGTATGTCAAGCCTAAACCGTATCCTTTTTTATTGGTAGAGTCTTTGTTTGCCTGATAATATTTGTTGAAAATATATTTTTGTTGCTTTTTGGGAATACCGGGACCGTTGTCCCTTATTTCTATAACGAAGGTTCCTCTTTTTTGGTAACAGATTACGGTGATCTGTGGCGTTTCTCCGCTGTATTTCACGGCATTATCCAAGAGATTTTGAAGAGCGCCGAGTAGGTAGAAATGTGATGCATAAACAATTTCGGATTCAACGAGATAGCGCAAGTTTAACTGGATATTTTTTTGTCCGTGGTTGGCGAGGTTTTGTTTCTCGAATAACGAGAGTATCTCGTTTTTCAGGTTAAATTCGTCCCGGGTGATGTTCAAGTGGGCGAGCCCACTTAACGTTTTAAGCAATTGCTGAGAGCTTGTTTTCAGTCGGTTGGCTTCTTCTTGGATGAGCCGGATTTTCGCATGTCCCTTTTCGTCATCCTCGGGGATGGATTTTTTTTCTACAAGTTCAGATAGGGTGACGATACTTGCAAGAGGGGTCTTCCAGTCATGCACGACTTGTTTAATCATTTCTTCTTGAAGGCGGGATAGATGCTGTTGGGCGTGGGAGAGGTATTGTAAACCTAGAACAAGTAGCAGTGTCAGCGCGACAATGGCGAGGATGTCTTGCCATGATTCCTCTAAAAAGAAGGAGATTGGAAAATTGTAATAAATGGCCAAGGATTCGTGGGAAAGATTATTTATCGGGAAACTTTTTCCTCGTGTTATGTCGGGCGTAGGTGTTTTGTGATGCTGGAACCGGACTATGATTTGATTTGTGCTGTCTAATTGTGCGATGGTGAAATGAACGGCATCGGGTGCTTGGGGGCGTAATATGCTGTCTAATGACGAGAAAAGATGGGTTCGTTCTTGAACGGAGTCCGTTTGTAATATTTCTATGTATGGGGGAATAACTGATTCGATAATAGAATCCATGTGAATTTGCCAGCGTGTCTTGACGGTTTCGTATAATTTAATACCGGAAAATAATTGATTGATCCACAATAAAATGAATATCGTGAACGTGATATAACCTATTATTCTTAAATCGTGTTTCATTCACTTTTCTTTTGCCATTTCAACATGCACGTTTGTTGAATGGTTGCCGTCACATAGACGAGACGAAATTACGTATTTAGAATTGATTTTACAAGGAGTTGTGGTTGAGCGATATGTCGGGAGCGAAATTTTACAATAGTTTTACAATAATTCGGGGAGGTTTCCTAGGAGGGAGTTCGTTATGTTTGTAATGGTAAAATAAATCATGAATCAACTAATACTTAAATCGTATGATAACTTTAGAAAATATTAATAAAACGTTTTACACGAGCGAGGTGGAGACACGGGCATTGGAAGATATTAATTTGACGGTGGAGAAAGGTGAGTTTGTGGCTATCATGGGACCTTCGGGGTGTGGAAAGAGTACGATGTTGAATATTATGGGGTTGTTGGATAAGCCAACGAGTGGTTGGGTGATTATTGATGATGTCCGGGCAGATTCTTTGTATGATCGGGATATGGCGAGGATTCGTAACCAGAAACTAGGATTTATTTTCCAGAGTTTCCATTTGATCCCGTCGCTGAACGTGTTGGATAACGTGTTGCTGCCGATGTTGTATCGCCGGGGAAGTTCTGCATCGGCCAATAAGAAAAGGGCACTGGAATTAATTGAAAAGGTCGGGTTGACTCATCGCTTGAAACATTTCCCCTCGCAGTTGTCCGGGGGACAATGCCAGCGGGTGGCGATAGCCAGAGCGTTGATCGGGCAACCGAAAGTGATTCTGGCGGACGAGCCGACAGGAAATTTGGATAGTAAGATGGGAACGGAGATCATGGATTTACTCGTACAATTGAACCGGGAGGGGACGACAATCGTGATGGTGACGCATGATGAGAGATTGGCGGAGGAAACCGGACGGATCATTCGTTTGTTTGACGGAAAGTTAGTGTTATGAATCGATGGAAAAATTATATAATTCCAGCGTTTTACCATATCCGGCACAACCTGTCGTTTGCAATTTTTTACGTGTTGGGTACGGCGTTGGCGTTCGTGTTTATCGCGATCGTGTTGCAACTCGTTTATTCTGTTGTTGGTAACGAGCCGCCGATGGTGAATGCGGACCGGATTGTTCAAATTGGAAGTTCTCGGGATGTACGAGGTAAGACTGTGTATATTCCTGCCGAAGAAATAGAAGGTTTAATGAAGGAAATACAAGGATATGAATCCTATGCAGTTAATCACTCGGAGTTTGTGGATGTTTTTGGAGAACATACGTTTGTTGCCAGTTCTGTGAATTACGTGAATGTTGATTATTGGAATGTTTTCCAGTTTGAATTTTTAGAAGGACGTGCGTTTTCACAAGAAGAATTTGAGAATAAACAGCCAGTTGCTGTGATAAATAAAAGTATGGCGGATATATTGTTCAAGGGGGAGAGTGCCGTGGGAAAAAGAATCGAATGCCAAAAGGTTGTTTACACAATTACAGGGGTGGTGAGGGATGTGTCTGTTTTTACGACAGGAATACCCGAAAAATTTTGGTTTTCGAATAAATATAATTCTTTTACTCCTAGTGGGGATCATTATTATGATATTTGTGTTTTGTTTCCACGGAATGTTTCTATTATCACGGCTAAACAAGGAGTTGCACGTGTGCTAGAGGATTATTATTCACGTCGGGGAAGAAAGGTTGAAATTGTTGCGGAAAAACTATACACGGTAAAAGAGGATTTGGTGAATGATGTGGGAATTCAATTACTGTTTTATGGGGTTCCTATTGTACTTTTGATTTTATTGATTATTCCGGCTATTAATATTATGACATTAAACGTGGCGAATTCAGTTAAACAATCCGAGGAAATAGCAATCAGGAGAGCCATTGGAGCTTCATGTTTGGAACTTTTTTTTCAGATCATAGTAGAGAATCTGATTCTCGTGGTTATCGGGGTGCTTTTGGGATTATTGTTATTTTTTCCGATGGTGCATGTGATCGAGGAGGTTTGTGTTAATGGAGTATTAGAGGGTACGGATGTTCTAATTACACATATTGATTATGTGGTTATATTGGGAGGAATTTTACCTATGATGTTTGTGTTTACTTTGCTGACAGGTGGGTATTCCGCATACTTGGCGATAAAGAAAAATATGGCGGTAGTTTTGAAAGGAGGTGATAGATGATCAGTCATATATTTAAAATAGTCAGGAATTCATGGAAGACCTTTTGCGGGATTTTTATCGAACAAGCGGTTGTTTTTGTGGTGTTGATGTTGGTAATCGTTTCTGTTTTTGAAATTTTACACAAGATATATTCACCGGGATTATTGAATACGGATAATACGGTTAGTTTCGGGTATATGCTTTCGGAAATGAACGATAATACGGGAGAGGTCGATAAACGTGTTGATATTTTGATCGATAATTTGAAGAAATTGGATTGTGTTGTCGGGATCACACAGAGTATGGCAATGATTCCCTATATGAGAGATAATGCTTGGTATGATAGCGTGCGTATTGATGGTAAGATATATCGTGTGAATTATAAGGGAGCTGAAGAGGAGGCTTACAAAGTGTTTTGTCCGGACGTTGTGGAGGGGAAATGGCTCGCGGATGACAGATTAGAAGATGGGTCATTTGCTTGTGTGGTCACGAAACAATTAGTTGACGAGTTACAATGGACACAGGCTATTGGGCACAAGTTTTTTATGGGTAGAAATGACCTTACTGTAGTAGGTGTGATTTCTGGGATAAAACATCAGGTCCTTTTAGCTTCTGATCCGACTGTTATTATGCCATGTAATGCCATGGGATATAGCGATATGTTCCGGGAACTTTGCGCTCGTGTATATCCGGGTAGAGAGAAAGAGTTTATCATGGCTTATTATAAAGAATTTCAACGATTGATTCCTGTTCAAGAAGCTCAACCTTTTGCGATGGATATGAAACTTGCTAAGGGATTTTCATACGATACTGCACTTGTATATATCATGTTGCAAGCCGTTCCTTCTATATTTCTGTTTGTTTTCGCATTTATCGGTACGTTTGGCTTGTTTATGCAGAATTCGGAAAGACGAGTACGAGAATTTGCTTTGAGGTTGGCCGTGGGTGCGACTCACCGTAAGTTACTCGTGTTCGTGATGTTGGAAAGCTTTGTTGTTACTTTACTAGCCTGTGTGCCCGGAGTTCTCTTGTCCATGTTTATTTATGAGTATACTTTGCCGGAATGGACGGGTGTGTGCATAACGGTGCTTGTTATGGTTATGTTTTCGATGTTGAGTACTTGGTATCCGGCTTACCGGGTGACGAAGGTAAACCCGGCGGTGACGTTGAAGTGAAGAAAAAGAGCATGAATCCCGTGGAGGCGATGCGGGAGGAATAGTAAATAAAGAGATTATGAATAAATGGAAGAATTATTTAAGATCAGCATTATGTAGTATAGGGCATAATAAAGTGTATGCTTTGTTCTGCGTGATTGGTACTGCGTTTACATTCGTGTTTATTATTATCATGCTCCAACTCGTGTATGATACAACCAGTAATAAAGCTCCTTTTGTAAATGGTGATAGGACAATTGTGTTCAGCACTTTTCAAGATGCGAATGGACGGAATGTTGGAGGTATATACTCGAAGATGACAGCTTGGTTGATGGAAAGGGTACGGGCGAAAGAGGATTATTTCATGTATTATAATAGTGTCGGGGAGGTGGCCGTGAATGATGCGTGTAAGACACTTTCTTTTGCTTTTGTAAATGGAGGTTATTGGAAAATTAACCAGTTCCATTTTATAGAAGGGCGTCCTTTCACGGAACAGGAATGCCTGAATAAAGACGCATATGTCGTGTTGAGGGAGGATATGGCAGGGATGTTTTTCAAGAGGGAAGATGTTGTCGGGCAGAAAATGGAGATTCAGGGGAGAGAGTACACGGTTATCGGCGTGGTGCGTAATTTTTCGACCTATGCGATTCGTGCGGACGGGATATGGATACCTCATGTTTTTAATAGCTTTTCGCCTCGCGGGTTTGGGTATTACGATTTGGGAGTCCTGTTTCCCCGGGATGTTCCCATCCAAAATATGAAAGAAGATGTTGCCGTGGCAGTTAGGGATTATTGGAGTTTGATAAATATGCAAGTGGATGTGAAACCGGAGAATTTATATACATTCCGGGAGGCAAGAATTGATAATTTCGGTTCTGATTTGTATGCTTACGGGATTCCCGTGGCTATTCTCTTGTTGCTACTTATTCCCGCAATAAATATTGTTACCTTGAACATGGCGAACGTGGATAATTATTCGGATGAAATCGCATTGAAACGAGCTTTGGGAGCAGGGCTTTGGGATTCGTTTATACAAGTGATCACCGAGATCGCTCTGTTGGTGATTGTCGGGGCTATTTTAGGTATATTCCTAACGTACCCGGTAGCGGATTGGATCAGTGTGTCATTTTTTAATAATGGAGACGAGGGACAAATATCGTTGATAGAGGATTTGGATTATTTGGTTATTCTATGCGGGGTGTTTCCTCTCTCGTTGTTGTTTACATTATTATCCGGTGGAATTCCGGCATATATTATTGCCCGGAAAAATATAGCTACGGTTTTGAAAGGAGGTTCTAAATGATTGGTCATATATTAAAGATGCTTTGGCAGGAACGAAAAAAATATGCCGGGGTATTGATGGAGCAAGTGTTGATATTTATTATTCTGATGGTGAGTATGGTGGCTTTGTTTGGAGCGATAGACAAATATCGGGAACCCGGATTGCTAAACACGGATGACGTGGTGGTTTTCGGGTATATGTTGCATGGTGGCGGAAACAATAACTGGGATGACGCACAAGAGATGCTACAAGGGATGAATGTCATTATTGAAAAATTGAGGAAGGAACCGTTCGTGGTGGCTATAACCCGAAGCAACGGATTGGCTCCTTATCTACGTTCGGATATATATTATGATGGTATGTTTGCAGACACGGTTAAAGTGGATGGGAAGGCTGTAGGGGTAATCATAAAATTGGCTGATGAGGAGGCAAAGACGGTTTTTCAACCGGAATTGGAGGAAGGTATATGGGTTACGGAAAAAGTGCTCGAAGATGGTTCTAGCCCTACCGTTGTCAGTCGTCAATTGATGGATAAGTTGGGGTGGAAAGAGGCAATTGGAAAAAAGTTATATTTAAGGGGGCGCACGTTGACGGTTGTAGGGATAACTCCCGGAGTGAAACAGAATGTCTTTTCCGATACACCAACGACGATAATTCTTCGTAGAAGAGAAAATTCATTATCTGCTTACGAGGAATGTTGTGCTAAGATCAAACCAGGATATGAAAACGAGTTCCATGCTAGTTTTAGCAAGGAATATAAGCGACTGGGATTAGCTGAGAAAGCGGTATCACTTTGTTATGAAATGGGCGGATTGAAACGAGAATCTATGTTCGATGTCGTTTCCGGTGTTGCCATGCGGGCTATTCCCACGGCTTTTTTGTTACTTTTTGCGTTTATCGGGACATTTGGTTTGTTTTGGCTAAATTCTAAAAAGCGGAAAGTGGAATTCGCCTTGCGTTTGGTGGTGGGAGCCACGAAACAGCGCTTGATAGGTCTTGTCGTAACGGAAAGTTTAATTTTGAGTGTTTTGGCTGCCTTGCCGGGAATGGTGCTTTTCGGTTTCGTGTATGAATGGACGGGGGTAAACGTGGCTGCGATTGGGATGACTTTGGTCGTGATGATTGTTTTTGCGGTATTTAGTGCCTGGTGGCCGGCTTATAAAGTGGTGCAGGTGAATCCCGTGGAGGCAATGCGAGAAGCGTAACAGTAAAAATGGAGCTATGATGAAAGGATTATTTATATGGTGGTGTTTATTGGCAGTTTTACCTGTTACGGCTCAGCAAGAACAGAAGGTTGTTTCTTTGGAAGAGGCGATTCGTCTGGCACGGGAACAGTCGCTGGATGCGATGGTGGCAAAGAGTCAGTTGAGATCAGCGTACTGGCAATATCGAAATTATAGGGCCGATTTGTTGCCAAACGTGACATTGACGGGAACATTACCGAGTTTTAACCGGACGTTATCGAGTTATTTGAAGGAAGATGGGACGTACAAATATATTTCCAGTAATTCGATTTCGGAGCAGTTGGCGTTGTCGGTGACGCAGAATATCCCGCTGACGGGAGGTGCGTTGTCCTTACAATCACAGGTAGAGCGGGTGGACCAGTTGGATGGAGACAAGACGACGGAGTATATGAGCGTGCCGTTTAACGTGATTTTCTCACAGCCGTTAATCACGGCGAATCCCTTGAAATGGAGTATGAAGATCGAGCCGGAAAAGTACAAGCAAGCTCAGCAGCAGTTTGCCGTGAACATGGAAAACGTGGCAGTACAGGCTATATCGTATTATTTCGATTTGTTGCTGGCGATGATTAACGTGGATATAGATCGGCAGAATTTGAAAAATTCGGAAAAACTGATGCAGATAGCACAAGGAAAACGGGAGAGGGGATTGATTTCCGATAATGATTTGTTGCAATTGAAGTTGAATTACTTGAATGCCTCGTCTTCGCTGATTCAGACGGAGCAGGCTTACGAGCAGAAAATGTTTGCTTTGCGTAATTATCTGGGATATAATGAACGTGTGGTGATTGTTCCTGATATGCCGGAAGAGTGTCCGGAAGTCGAGGTGACGTTTAAAGAGGTTATGGAACTGGCGAATAGGAATAATCCTTTCCGTTATGATGTGGTTTGCCGGATGCTGCAAGCACGTCAGCAGGTGGCACAAGCAAAAGCCGGGAGAGGGTTTAAGGCAGACGTTTATGCTTCGATCGGGTTCACTGGAAGTGATAGGACTTTTAAAGAGACATACCAGAATTTACGAAATCGGGAGGCAGTTAGTTTGGGGATAAGTATTCCAATATTGAATTGGGGAAAGGGACGGGGACAGGTGGAGTTGGCCCGCTCGCAAGCAGAGATCACACGGGTACAGGTGGAGAAGGAAACATTGAATTTCGAACAAGATGTGATGACGGCGGTAAAACAGTATCAGGAACAGAATCGGCTGAACGAGATCGTGCGTTTGGCGGATACCGTAGCCCGGAAGCGTTACAAGACGGCATACGAGACTTTCGTGTTGGGGCAGATCAGTGTGCTGGATTTGAATGCCGCACAGACGGAGCAGGATAATGCCCGACGTACTTATGTGAGTCAATTGTATTCGTCATGGGTGTATTTTTATGCCTTGCGTAGGTTGACTTTGTATGATTTTGAAAAGAGAGAAGATATAATTTATCAACAAGAAAAATATTAGATTATGGATCAGGCAATATCTCCGGAGATAAAAAGACGACGTAAACGGAAAATGGTCGTAAGGGGTACTATGATTGTGGCAATATGCGTGGGGGTGTTTTCTTTTTTGGTGAATATGTTTCAACCCAAGATTCGGGGAGCAGAGGTGAATTTTGGTGTGGTGGACGAGGGGGCAGTGGAGGTTTCCGTGTATGCCACGGGAAAGGTGGTTCCTTTTGCAGAAGAAATCATCACTTCTCCGGTGTCTTCGAAGGTGCTAGAAGTGTATAAAAAGTCGGGGGATCGGGTGCAGAAAGATGAACCGTTGTTACAGTTGGATTTGGAAACGATACGGACGGAGTACGAAACGAAGAAGGAGTCGTTGGAGATGCAGTTGAATAAATTGGATTTACAGCGTAAAACGATAGCGAGTGATTTGGCGGAAATGAAAATGCAGGTGGATATTGACGAGATGATGTTGAAACGAACTTTGGTGTCGCTGAATAACGAGCGCTATCTGGATAGTATCGGGGCCAGTACGAGGGAAAAGGTGCGGGAGGCGGAATTGAATTACACGGTGAAACAAATGCAATTGGAACAATTGAAACGGAAGTTTGAAAATAAAAAGAGTACTTCACAATCGGAAATTCGCTCGCTGGAGTTGGATTACAAGATTGCCAAGAGGAACATGGACTTGTTGTTCAAGACGCTTGGGGAGGCTCAGGTGATGGCGCCTCGTGCCGCCACGTTGACTTGGATTAATGATCAGGTTGGGGCTTCTGTTGCGCAGGGAAGTAATTTGGCGATATTGTCTGATTTGTCGAGTTTTAAGGTGGAGGGCGAGATTGCCGATAGTTATGCGGATAAGATTACCGCGGGGAACCGGGTGAACGTGGTGATCGGGAACGAGAAGCTTTCCGGCACGGTGGGGAATGTCACGCCCTCGGTGAATAACGGTGTCATCAAGTTTGTTGTGTTTCTGGATGATCAGAGTAATACTCGTTTGCGCTCCGGGCTGAAAGTGGATGTGCATGTTACTCATGCCATGAAGGATGAAACGTTGCGTTTGCCGACAGGGGCTTATTACATGGGTCGGGGAGATTATGACCTGTGGGTTGTCAACGGGGAGCGGGTGGAAAAGAGGAAGGTTATGCTGGGAGAGAGTGGTTTCGAATACGTGGAGGTGTTGCAGGGGTTGACGGTCGGGGAGAAGGTGATTATTTCGGACATGGGAAAATACAGGGATAAGGAGGTTCTGTATGTAAAGTGACAGATGCTACGTTTTATCTGGCAATGTGGTTGCTCATGCTAAAATCATTATATTAGGTGTGTCGTCTCTATAATGATATATTCTCCCCGAAAAAAGGAACGTTTGTCGTGGAAAAGTGTATCTTTGTGAAGAATAACTAAATTGGCTGTGTTATGGAGAAGGATAGGTATATACGATTTGATTGGGCCGTGAAACGATTATTGCGTGATAAAGCAAATTTTGGGGTGTTGGAAGGTTTGCTCACGGTGTTGTTGGGTAAGGAAATCCATATCATGGAAATTCTAGAAAGTGAGAGTAATCAGCAGTGTGATAATGATAAGTTTAACCGAGTGGATATTAAGGCACGGAATAGCGAGGGGGAGATCATTATCGTGGAGGTGCAGGTAACCCGGGAGCTTTATTTCCTTGAACGTATTCTTTACGGGGCGGCGAAAGCGATCACGGAACATATCAAGTTGGGTAATCTCTATTCGGAGGTGAAAAAAGTATATTCAATTAGTATTCTTTATTTTGATATAGGTAAGGGGGATGATTACCTTTATCACGGGCAGAACACGTTCACAGGGGTTCACACGGGGGATCGTCTGCAGGTGACCGTGAAGGAAAAGGATGCTTTGGTGCGTCGCCTACCTTCGGAGATATTCCCGGAGTATTTCTTGATTCGTTTGAACGAGTTTAATCAAGTGGCGACAACGCCGTTGGAGGAATGGTTGGATTACCTGAAGAATGATCATATCCGTCCGGACACAACGGCTCCGGGGTTGAAAGAGGCACGGGAAAAATTGATTTATTATAGTATGGATGCATCAGAGCGTGCGGCATACGATCGTCACGTTGATGCGATCATGATCCAGAATGACGTGCTGGGGACGGCCAGGTTCGAGGGGTTAGTGGAAGGACGAGCAGAAGGGAGGGCTGAAGGAAGGGAAGAAGGAAAGGTGGAGGGAAGAGTGGAAGGACGGGCAGAAGGTTTGGTGGAAGGAAAATTAAAAGGAATTGTTGAGGTTGCTCGTAATTTGAAAAAGCTAGGAGTACCTTTGGATTCCATCATTCGTAGTACGGGTTTAACAAATGAAGAAATAGAACAATTATAATATTTGCACGGGAACGAATTTTAACTTATCTTGGCTGTTGTGTTTAAAAATGCGTTTATGAAAAAAATCAGTTTTGTTTCAATCGTAGTATTGTGTATTATTTTGCTTGGCGGATGTGCCAGTGAACCAAATCAAGAGGTGAATATTATTCCTCAGCCTCAGCAGGTAACAGTTGCGGATGGCGGTTTTTATCTATCTCCAAAAACAGTGATTAACGTGGTGAAGGGTGCGGATGATTTGCAACCGGCTTGTACTTTTATGAGTACATTGGTTGAAAAATCTTTCGGGAAGGCCTTAACCGTGGCGAATGGGGAAACGAAAAAGAATGCGATAAATATTTTTGTTGACCCCTCTATGAAAGCGGATGCTTATGATTTGACGGTGGAGAAGAATGCGGTTAATATAAAGGGAGGAAGTTCAAAGGCGGTTTTCTATGCCATGCAGAGTTTACGGCAGATGATGCCCGTGGGCGTGGAAAAAGGGGAGAAGATGGATCGGATCAGGATTCAAAACGTGCAGATTCAGGACGAGCCTCGGTTAGGGTATCGAGGAACAATGCTGGACGTGTGTCGTCATTTTTTCACGGTGGATGAGGTAAAGACTTTTATTGATATGTTGGCTTTACATAAATTGAGCGTGTTCCACTGGCATTTGACGGATGATCAGGGATGGCGTATCGAGATTAAGAAATACCCGGAACTCACGCAAATCGGGAGTCAACGGAAACAGACCGTGATTGGTAAAAATACGGGAAAGTATGACGGGACTCCATACGGACCCTACTTTTTCACGCAGGAAGAGATTAAAGATGTTATTCAGTATGCTGCCGATCGGTATATCACGATTATTCCGGAAATAGAGCTTCCCGGACATGCGCTTGCCGCTTTGGCTACTTATCCGGAATTAGGATGTACGGGTGGACCTTACGAGGTGTGCCAGATGTGGGGAGTGTTCCCGGAAGTATTTTGCCCCGGTAACGAGAAGACGTTTGAATTCTGGGAAGGTGTGTTGGATGAGGTAGCGGAATTGTTCCCCGGAGAGATCATCCATATTGGGGGAGATGAATGTCCGAGAGATGCTTGGAAAAAGTGTAAGAAATGTCAGGCCCGGATGAAACAGGAAAAGATGAAGGATGAGGGTGAATTGCAAAATTATACCGTTCACCGGATCGAGGCGTATTTGAAAGAGAAGGGGAAGAGAATCCTCGGTTGGGATGAAATATTGGAAGGAGATGTTTCTAAAACGGCAATTGTCATGTCATGGAGAGGTAAGACGGGCGGAATCAAAGGAGCAAAGAGAGGGAATGAGGTGGTGATGGTGCCGAATGACTACGCTTATTTTGATTACTATCAATCTAAGGATGTTGACAAGGAACCTTTTAGTATTGGTGGTTTTGTTGATGTTGCAAAAGTATATAGTTTGAACCCGACAGAGGGTTTGACTGCCGAAGAGGGAAAGAAGATTATCGGGGTACAAGCTAATTTGTGGGCAGAGTATATCACGACTTTTAGCCATGCTCAATATATGTTATTGCCGCGTATGGCTGCACTGGCAGAGGTGGCATGGACTCCGCAAGAGGCGAGAGAGTACTCGAATTTCCTGAACCGGGCAAAGTTGTTGACTCAACGTTACGAGGCTTTAGGTTATAATTTTGCAAAACATATTCTACAAGAGTCAAAGTCCAATGAATAAAATAGTTTGGATGCTGTTTTTCGGTTGTATCACCTGGGGAATGATCGGGTGTTCAACCGAAAAAGAGATTCGTACGGAGCTGAATTCCGGTTGGCAATTCCGGCAGAGGGATTCGGGGACGTGGTTGCCTGCAACAGTACCCGGTACGGTACACACGGATTTGTTGGCTAACGGGAAGATTGAAGATCCTTTTTACCGGATGAATGAATTGCAGTTGCAATGGATTGATAAGAAGGATTGGGAGTACCGGACGGAGTTCACTGTTTCGGAGGAAATAGGGAAAAAGGTCAATCAACGGATCACGTTCACGGGGTTGGATACATACGCTGATGTTTATTTGAACGGGGAGAAATTGGGAAATACGGATAATATGTTCCGGACGTGGAGGTTTGATGTTGAAGGAAAACTGAAAGTTGGTCGTAACGAGTTGCATATCGTGTTTGCTTCCCCGACTTTGAAGGGACGGGAAGAGATGGAACGTTACGGTTTGAGACTACCCGCGGATAATGATCAGAGCGTTCGGGGAGAGATGGGAAATGACCGGGTTAGCGTGTACACTCGTAAGGCTCCTTACCATTATGGTTGGGATTGGGGGCCTCGTTTGGTGACTTCCGGCATCTGGCGTCCGGTGATTCTGGAGGCTTGGAATGACGTGAAGGTGGAGGATGTGTTTATTCGCCAGCCTTCCGTAACAAAGGAAAAGGCTCAACTAGTGGCGGAGGTTTGTGTGAACTCGGACAAGCAACAGAGTGTCACGATAGTGATTATGAATGAGGGGAAGATATTGTTGCAGGAGCAAAAAGATTTAAGAAGAGGTGAAAACAAAATAACTATTCCTTATGTAATTCAGAATCCTCGTTTGTGGTGGAGTAACGGGTTAGGGGAACAGAACTTGTACGATTTTACGATTCTGGTGACTAGCGAGGAAGGAGTTGTGGCGGAAAAGAAGGTAACGACGGGGTTACGGTCGTTGAGATTAGTTCGAGAAAAGGATCAATGGGGAGAGTCTTTCGGCTTCGAGTTGAATGGAGTCCCCGTGTTTGCCAAGGGGGCTAACGCTATCCCGAATGACGTGTTTCTGCCTCGTGTAACCCCGGATTTGTATGAGAAAATGGTGGCAGATGCGGCGAATGCCAACATGAATATGATCAGAATATGGGGTGGTGGCATATACGAGGATGATGCATTTTTTGAATTCTGTGATAAATACGGGATCATGGTGTGGCAGGATTTCATGTTTGCTTGTGCGATGTATCCCGGGAATCAAGAATTTTTGGATAACGTGCGTCAGGAGGCTATTGATAATGTTATTCGGATTCGGAATCATCCTAGTATCGCTTTGTGGTGTGGGAATAATGAAAACGCTTTGGCTTGGCGACACGGTGCGCCGGGGGGATGGGGATGGAAGAACGCTTTCACGAAAGAGGAACAGGATACGGTTTTCAAGGCTTACTATACCGTTTTTCACGAGATACTTCCCGAAGTGGTGAAGGATTACACGGATGGAGATGACTACTGGCCTTCCTCACCGATGGCGGGACCGGAACCGGATCAACATGGATTGGACGGGACGACTTCGGGGGATCAACATTATTGGGGTGTGTGGCATGGTTTCCGGCCATTGGAAAGCTTTGATGAGGTGACAACCCGTTTTTGCAGTGAATACGGGTTTCAGTCCTTTCCGGAGATGAGTACGATAGAAACGTATGCACTGCCGGAGGATTATGATATAGAATCGGAGGTGATGAAATCACACCAAAGGAGTTATATTGGTAACGGGCGTATTCTGGATTATATGAAAATGTATTACCGGGTTCCGGAAGAGTTTGAACAATTTATTTACATGACCCACGTGTTGCAGGGACTGTCTACGAAAATGGGTATCGAGGCACATCGTCGGAATATGCCTTATTGTATGGGCTCTCTGATCTGGCAGATTAATGATTGTTGGCCTGTTGCCAGTTGGTCGACGACGGATTATTACCATAAATGGAAAGCGGCGCATTACATGATACGGGATTGTTTTAAAGAGGTGATCGTTGCTCCGAAATGGGAGGGGGATTCCTTGGCAATTTATGCCGTGAGTGATAGGTTGGAGGCTATTCATGGGACATTGAGCATTGAGGTTCTTGATTTTCATGGTAATCTCATTTTCTTGACTGAAAGAGGAGTAAATGTACCGGCAAATACTTCGACGGTTTTGTGGAAATTGAACCGGGAGTCGTTGCTTGCGGGTGGTTCTGAGAATGGGATGATGCTTGTGGTACGTTTACAAGGTGGTCAGGTCTTGGATGAAAAGAATGTTTATTTCGTTTATCATAAGGATTTAGATTTGCTGACACCTCATTTCTCTATACAGGCAGGAGAGGAGAATGGAGAGAAATTTATTCGGGTTTCCTCGGATAAACTGGCTTGCAATGTCATGTTCTATATTCCGGGAGAATCGATTTTCTTTTCAGATAATTATATGGATGTAATTCCGGGAAGGAGTTATAAGATAAAGATTGACACGGATTTACCTCCAAGTCAGATACAAGAGCGGATAAAGATTCGTTATGTACATTAAAAAATGAAAACTCCTTGATACGTGATCAAGGAGTTTTTTCCTTTTGTGGTTTTAGTGAAGCAATAAATACGTATTTTTGTATATCATAAAACAATAAATTATGGGCAAAAACATTTTAATTTTAGAGGGAAGTCCCCGACCAAACGGGAACAGTGATATGCTGGCAGAGGTCTTTGCCACGGGTGCTAGGGCCAAGGGGTATGAAGTAAGTGTGATAAAAGTTCCGGGTTACAAGGTAAACGGGTGTTTTGCCTGTGGTATGTGTTGGTCCATGGGAACTCCTTGCGTGCAGTCGGATGATATGGAGAAGATTTTTCCGGAAATAGAGCAGGCGGATATGATCGTGTTTGCTTCTCCTCTGTATTTTTTTAGTTGGCCAACTCAGTTGAAGAGTGTTATAGATCGTTTGTATCCTTATACCGTGGAGAAAAGCGAACGAAGTCTGACAGGTAAAGAGTGTGTCTTGCTGCTTGCAGCAGCAACTGATGTTGAAAATGAAATAAAAGGGGTGCAAGAGTCCTATCGAATTTTGGCAGAATATATGCGTTGGCATTCTGTCGGAGAGGTTATTGCTTATGGTGTTGATAAAAAAGGAGATGTTCGAAATACAGCGTATCTCGAACAAGCTAAGGAATTAGGTTCCCGTTAAATTTTTTTAGAAGAATCCGGGAGGTGGTGGCCCTTCCGGACCATTTCTTCCTTCTTTCTTTTTACCAATGGAATTAAATCGATAGGAAACAGTTAACATGTAGTAGTTTCGCTCGTTTGTGCTGTAACTAGTTTGAGTATACAGGTCTTGAATACTGTAATTTAACAGGTTCCTTTGACGTAAAATGTCCATTGCTTTAAATCTAACTTGTAGTTGTTTATTTTTCATGAATTTTTTCCCGATCTCCATGTTTAGAAGACTGTTGGATTGGTTCACGTTTCCACCTTTTTTACTTAACGTGTAATTATATGAATAGTCTCCTGCAAGAATGAATCCTTTCCAGAAAACCCATTTGGCACTTGCATTAACAGATTGAGAGAAAGAACTGGAGCCTTCCGTGGTTGTACTTGTGGAATTGGTGTAAGAAGTACGGGAAGATATATTGTAGTCCAAATTCTCAGATACGTTACTGTTGATATTAAGTCCGAATGATGCATTATGGGAACTGGTCAAGTTCTTTATATTATCGTAGATAGAAGGTGTACGAGAATAACTATAAGATAAGGAAGGGCCTAATCTTAATTTTAATGCTTTGATCTCGAAAGAATAACTGGAATTCATGGAAAGCCCCCATTGCCCGTTTAAGTTAACGGGGCGGGAGAGACGGGCTCCCTGTAATATTTGGTAACCGTTGATAACCGTGTCTTTTGAGATAAATTGTGTTGCCGTGGCGATATTGTTGAAAGAGTTTCGAAAACTAAGATTAACGTTCAAGAAACTGAAATTTTCTTCACTGACAATGTTCCGGCTAAAAGACATTGAGGCTGATTGCGAGAATGTTTTTTTCAAGTTCGGATTTCCTGTTGAAATATTTAATTGGTCTCTCACGTCAAGAATGTCTTGTAGTTGCTCGGCTCTAGGGGAATCTGTATTCCCGTTATAATAAAAAGTCATGGTTGATCTTTTGGATAAACTATAACTGAAATTTATTTGAGGGGAGAGATTCAAATAATTGTTTCTCACGTTAGAGTCCGGTGCGTTCAAGTATTCGTATCTATTTTCTTCTCTTGATAGATTGATTGATCCACCTGCACTGAAATAGAATTTTTCTTGATTATACCCATAACGGATGCCTAGGTTATTACTTGTTCTTATGGTACTGGTTTTATTCGTTAAGGCCGTATCAATACCAATGACTTCCGTGAAAAGTGCGTCTTTGTATGACATACTTTCTTTGTCCGAACTATTCTTGTTGTAACTGAAAGAGTAATTGAACGATAATCGGGCTTTTTCCGTTAAAGGTTCTGAATAAGAGATCGAACCCGTGTATGAATTTGATATACCTTCGGAGGTATTGATAAGATTACGCAACGTATCTCTTTTGTTTATAATACTACTATCTTGTTGTGTATTATTGTTTTCATTTTTACTGATATTTATGTTCCCGTTTAATGTTAATGTCCGTCCCGTTTTTTGGAAAGCGTGCATCCATGAGAAATTACCCCCGAAGGAACGATTTTCATTGTGACTTTGTCTTTTACTGTTCGTGATATTTATCGTGTCATTGTCTTGAATATTACTATTCATGTTCAATGATCGACTATCTGATTTGCTAAATGAAAAAGAGGGGGTGAAGTAGAATCTGTTTTTCTTGTTCATGGAGTAATTAAACCGGGTATTCACGTTATGACTTGAACTTTCAGACCAAGAATGTGATTCTGAATTATAAATGTTGCTCTGGAAACTTTCAGAAGGGAAATATTCCTGTATACTGGAACTGGCAGAATAGGATTCGCTGTTGCTACCACTGTAACTCCCACCTATATCAGTACCTTTACTGAATGTATTGGCGAAGTCCACGGAGTAATTTTTCCCTCGATTATTCCCACCTTTCCCGTGGTATTGTGCGTTGGGGAGTTCAGATCCTTGGTTCGTGTTACGTAGACTTCCTTGGATGGAGAATTTCTGCTTTTTGTTAAAGGCGTTAGCAGAAACACCCAGGTTATAGTTATTGTCTTTAAATGAATCTTCTAGGTCTTCTGAAATGCCGTATCCCAAGTTGGCTTTACCGAATACTTTCAACTGGTTGGGATTCTTGGTTTCAATGTTTAATGAACGGAATCTTTTCCCGTCATCATATCCTGAGAAATCAGCTTCTTCACTTTTCCCGTCAAACATTTTTATTTTGTTGACAAGGCTGGCCGGAAGTGTCTGGAGGGCGGCCATCGGGTTGCTGAGGAAATATTCGGTTCCATCAATATATATTTTCTTGACTTCTTCTCCGTTTGCCATTAATTTTCCGTCGACGATTTGGAAACCGGGTAATTTTTTCAACAAATCTTCCAATTCAGCATCTTCCGGAACCTTCAATGCATTTGCGTTGAATTCTGTCGTGTCACCTTTCTGGATAATCAAAGGTGGTTTGGCTGTAATAACGACTTCTTCCAGTACTTCCGGGAGTAGATTAATCATTCCGACATTTGTATCTGCTTTTACCAGATATTTTTTGCTTGTAGCTTGGTAACCGACAAAAGAAACGGTAATGACCAGCTCTCCTGGAAGAAGGTCTTTTAAGGTGAATTCTCCCATGGCATTGGTTACAGTTGTCGGTTTTTTATCTTCTCCAACATAAATATGCGCACCTGGCAGAGTCTCGTCATCAGGCTCTCCAGTTACAATACCTTTTAGTGTGTATTTGGTAATCTTTTTTTCAGGTATTGTGGTTGTATCTTTTCTAATCGTGTCTCTCTTTTGCGTTTGGGCAAACATTGTCACGGGTATGGCCAACATGAACAAAAGAAAAATTATTTTGTAAATATAAAGTTGCATATTATATGTTGTTGTTCTGATTTAAACAAAAATAGACATATAATATGGATGTACCATGATAAAAAAAGGGTTTATGATTTCTTTAAATACTATTTTAACAAAATATTTAGAAGTCTGTTAGAAAGTGATACAAGCGTGGATTCCAGGGTGTTTCTGGAGTACGGTAGGGGTGAGTGTGATCCGTGTACGGCCGTAGGGTTTGGTGAAAATATAGGAACTCCCCACACCTATTGCTGCACCACAGAGAATATCCCACCAATCGTGTTTATCACAATAAGTCCGTCCCCAAACGACGTAAGTGGATAAAAGGTAAGCAGGGATACCGAATTTCCAGCCATATCTGCGTTGTAGAAAGGAAGCTCCTTGGAAGGTGACGGTTGCATGTCCGGACGGGAAAGCATGGTAATCACTTCCATCCGGTCGTTTTTTGCGGATCGTATGTTTTAATATGTAACTTATTCCTACAGCTGTGACAGTAGAAAAAACAAGCTGTTTGGTTCCGTGGTAATCTTTTTTCAATAGAGAGGTTGTCAAACAGAAGACGGGAGTTGCGTAATATATAATGTCTCCGGAGGTCTCAACAGCCTTCTTTTGTGCAGAAATGTTCGTGATGAAGAATAAAAATAGTGAAAGTGATATGGTAAATTGAAAAATAATTATCGGCAGTTTTCTTTTCATCTTATTGATAATTAAAATGTAGCCGCAAATGTATAAAAAATGTACGTTTTTGAGTTGAAAAAAATTGATTTATCGTTTTCAAATTACAAAAATAGTCGTACATTTGCACCCGTTATCGCCAATTTAGCTCAGCTGGTAGAGCAACGCATTCGTAATGCGTAGGTCTGGGGTTCGAGTCCCCAAATTGGCTCAAATAGAGGCCTGTCTGATAGACAGGCTTTTGTGTTTAAACCTAAACATTATATTTTATGAAACGAGTTATTGTAATTTGTTGTGTATTGATGTGCTTTGGGGGAGTACAATTAGTACAAGCCCAATCATTGAAGGACATTTTGAATTCATCGAAGGTAAAGGACGTGGTGAATCTTGTAACAGGTAATGTGATTAAATTGTCGGATCTTCAAGGAACTTGGAATTACGTGGAGCCTGCTTGTAAAATGACGAGTGGGGATTTGTTGAAAGAGGCGAGCGGTTCATTGGTAACCTCAGCGTTAGAGAAAAAAATGGAGAATATTTACACAAAGTTGGGGATTGTGCCGGGGAATTTTAGCTACACGTTTAATAGTGATGGTACGTTTACAAATACGATAGGGAAGAAGATATTAAAAGGAACGTATTCTTTGGACGAGAAGACACGTGTATTGACATTACATTATGTGTTGGCAAAAACGATCACGGTGAAAAGTGTGGAAGTGCAGTTAGTGAAATCGGGAGAACAGGTATCATTACTTTTCAATACGGAAAAACTTATGAACTTTGTTAGTGTATTATCCTCTGCTTTGAAAAAATCAGATAAAACGACTACTTCATTAATGGATGGGTATGATGAGATTCTTTTAGGATTTGAAATGAAGAAATAGTTTGCCAAATAGCGAAAAAGAAACGGGGACTTTGATAGTCCCCGTTCTTGTCTATTAAAATCTGATTCCTAATGTTAGTCTGAATTCGTTATCTTTAAATTTTGTCTGAAATTCGGGTGATTCAATAACTTCCCCCTTTGAAGTTTCATAATAATAGAATAGACCGTTTAACTTTGAATTCTTATGAAGATAAGCAAAGTCTGCATAGAATACTCCGAAATTTAATCCTAGACCACCAGTGATTGTTTGAATGTCATTTTTTTCATTCATTTCTCCTTTCGTGTATGGTGAGGCAGAATAAGCATAACCACCTCGTAGACAGAATACACTATTAAATCGATATTCTGCTCCGGCACGGAAATTATGGGTACTTTTGTAAATAGCTTTTATCGCATTATTAGTTTCTAAATATTCGTTTTTAGCACCATCATTTGAGTATTTTGCAGTAGTATAGTCAACATATTCATAGTCAAAACTGATAATAGCTCTTTGGCCTAGAACTGTTGCAGCACTTGCCATAAATCTCCACGGTGTTTTTAATTTGTAGGAGTAATCTGTCCATGCACTCTCTCCATATTCAAAGTTGTCCGTAGGTTTGGCGTCTTCAACCGGAAGTTCAGTGAATTTAGCAGAAACATTATTATTGGCATAAGCATCAAGATCGTAATATGTAGGTGTATGAATGGCAAAACCTAGACGGAGAACTGGAATCGGACGATATATAAAACCTGCTTTGAAATTTATCCCGATACCACTACTTGTAAAGTCTTGGTATATACTGAACTTTTCCAATTTGTTATTTGTTTCTCCAACAATTTCTTCTGTGTACACGGAAAACGATTTGTAATGTAGTGATTGAATTCCTAAAGTTATACCAAAGTAAAATTTGTCATCATAATTAGCCCCTGCCGATATGGCATATTCACTTTGAAAACCCCGTTCTCTCGTGTATTTATAATGTTGTAACTGATCAATACTTCTGATTGGAGTTTGATAGTCATAGTCCTTGTTTTCTAACGCCTCCGGGCTTAAATAAAGCATGTAAGCATCATAAGCAAGTCCTGTGGTAAAATCATTTAATTCTTTCGGGGATAAACCGTCTGCTTCCTCTTTCCATATATTTGATAAGGATGAATCTCCATTAGTTTCATAATATCCTTGGAAAATATTTCGATTGAAATTATTTAGGTTCGTATAATTAAAACCGATGTTGATATTTTTCCATTTATTACTCATAGGTTGGAACGATAATACGAATCCCAATCCTCCTAATAGATACATATTTTTTTCATTATCAATACCTTTTGTTTTTGCGTGAGCAAAATCGAGCATGGATGTAAAACTGATTTCAGATTTACGGAATACTCCAATACCACCTGGGTTTGTGGATAGGGTTGTTAAATCTCCACCTAATGCACCGAATGCTCCTCCCATTGCGGTAACTCTTGCAGAACCGAATGGGGTTTGCCTGGAGAAACGAAGGGCATCCTCTTCGTTTTGAGCCGAAACGAATAAGGAGAAGAGGAGTAATGTCGGAAGTATATATAATATTTTCATAGACAATTAATGTTAGTTAGACTTATCTTCTACTACCCGAATTTGTACGTTGAACAGGTCCGCTACCTCCACTGCTGGAGCGTGTCGTTGAACTATTTCCATACGAGCTAGATCCGCTGTTCCCTCTAGAATAACTTCCTGATGAATTGCTGGAGTTGTTATGCGATGGATTGTAGTTTGAGCCTGATTCGTAGCGGCTGCTGTTTGACCTGGATTGTATAGCGGAACTTCTTGAAGTTCTTGAATAGGTACTATATGACCGGGCGTTTCTATTCGTCGTGTATTGCTTTTTAGGAGCATACCGAGTAGTTACAGTTGGTTTGCTGGCACCACCCCAGTCCGGTCGATGGTTGCCCCAGTTTGGGCCGTGATGTCCATGTCCCGGACGATGTCCCCAGTGTGGATAATAACCGTAATAGTGGTTCCAATAAGGATTCCAGCCCCATGGATCGTAGAAACCATGTCCCCAACCCCACGGATTATAACCGTAACTATAGTAATTGTTCCAGTATGGGTCCCATCCCCAAGAGTTACCCCAACCGAACGAGGCTCCCCATCCCCAGCGGTTCCAGCCGAAACTTACGTTATTACTCCATGCAAAACTATCAAAACGAGGATCGTTCCAAATCACGGTCCAAATGTATTTCGGGTAATTACCGAAAATTAATTGAGAGTATAGTCCCACGTTCGAACTGCTGGGGAACCACCAGTAGCGACCGTCAATTGTGTACACGTTCCAGTCGGAGCTGAACGAAAGATTCTGGGCAATTTCGTACCCGTTTCCAAAATAGGCGAAACCTTCCGGGTAACGATTCATGATCCGGACACACTCTTCCAAATCATTTTCACTACCTTTAAAGCCTCCGATCCAGTACCCGTCATCTGCCGGAACAGCAACCCGGTTAACAGTTTGTCCGGTTCTGGCCTCTTCTTTTTGCACCTGTTTTTCAGTTGCATAACGAGCCATACCGATGGAATGAGATTTCGGGTTTACACTGTTATCTATTTCCTTCGGATAAACTTTATCATTGTTTGTGTTTTTACTAATTTGAGAACTAGAAGAAGTATTCGAGGTAATGTCCACTCCGGTCTTGTCTTTAATTTCTTGAGCGAAGAGGGAACGTTTACCAGGAACATAGTAGATATCATCTTCCTGCGCTCGCGTGAAGTTTTGCGAGGAAGAGCAAGCGCCTAATAGGACTGCTAATGCTGAAAAATATAATGCTATCTTCATAGTAATAATATTAATTCCTTTCTTGTATGACAAATTCATTGACTATTGGTTTATTTACTTCTAACAAAATGCGTACCATTCATTCGGTGTTTCCCTGTTACAAGCATCCCATGCGGCTTGTTTTGTATTCTATGTTATAAAAATAGAAAATAATAATCGGATTTCCTAGTTTTTGTTTTAAATTTGCTGCTGTTTTATCAAAAAATAATGAGATGGCTAAGTTTTTAACTTCAAGAGAAGAAAATTATTCGCAATGGTACAATGATCTGGTCGTAAAAGCCGGATTAGCAGAGAATTCAGCTGTAAGAGGATGTATGGTGATTAAACCTTACGGTTATGCCATATGGGAAAAAATGCAACAACAATTGGACAAGATGTTCAAGGAAACGGGGCATAGTAATGCTTATTTCCCGTTGTTAATCCCCAAATCTTTCTTTTCAAAAGAGGCTGATCACGTGGAGGGTTTCGCGAAAGAATGTGCGGTTGTAACTCATTATCGATTAAAAAATGATCCGAATGGAGGTGGGGTAGTTGTGGACCCTGCTGCCAAACTGGAGGAGGAATATATTATTCGTCCGACTTCTGAAACGATTATTTGGAATACTTATAAAAACTGGATTCAGTCTTATCGTGATCTTCCTATCCTCTGTAACCAATGGGCTAACGTGATGCGTTGGGAGATGCGTACGCGTATGTTTCTGCGTACTGCTGAATTCTTGTGGCAAGAAGGACACACGGCTCACGCTACGAAAGAGGAAGCCGTTGAGGAAGCTCAGAAAATGATTCGTGTATATGCTGAGTTTGCCGAAAAATGGATGGCTATGCCGGTGATTATGGGGCATAAGAGTGAAACGGAACGTTTTGCCGGTGCATTGGATACCTTGACTATCGAGGCGATGATGCAGGACGGGAAAGCCCTTCAGTCCGGAACTTCTCATTTCTTGGGTCAGAACTTCGCGAAGGCTTTCGATGTGCAATTTGCCACGAAAGAGGGAAAACAAGAATATGTATGGGCAACTTCATGGGGAGTTTCTACCCGTTTAATGGGGGCGTTGATCATGTCACATTCCGATGATAACGGTTTGGTATTACCTCCGAAGTTAGCTCCGTTGCAAGTGGCAATAGTGCCTATTTATAAGAGTTTGGAAGGATTAGAAAAAATCCGTCAAACGGTTAGCGGGTTGATGGATAAATTAAAGGCTGCGGGAATCAGCGTGAAATTTGACGATCGTGACACGCAAAAACCAGGTTGGAAATTTGCCGATTACGAGTTGAAAGGAGTTCCGGTACGTCTGGCTATGGGGGAACGTGATCTTGAAAACGGTACGATTGAGGTGGCTCGTCGTGATACTTTGACCAAGGAAACATTGCCATTGGAAGGCGTGGAACAACACATCGAGACGTTGTTGGAGGAAATTCAGGAAAATATATACAAACTGGCTTTGGAACGTCGTTCTAAATTGATTACAAAAGTGGATTCTTACGAGGAGTTCAAGACTTTGTTGGACACGAAAGGCGGATTCTTCCTGTGTCATTGGGATGGAACCCCGGAAACTGAAGAACTTATCAAGAACGAAACGAAAGCAACCATCCGCTGTATTCCATTCGATGCTCCCGATGAGGAGGGTAAGTGTATGGTAACAGGTAAACCTTCTCATAAGAGGGTGTTGATTGCGAGAGCCTACTAATTGATGATTGTGTGATTTATGATTGCGTGATTCACGTTACGGGATTATAAATCACTTAATCATAAATCATAAATCTAAAATTATTTTATGCTGCCAGTAGTTGAGCGTTTTATCAGGTATGCTAAGATTCACACGGAATCGGATCGGGAGACGGGTTTAGTTCCAAGTACTCCGGGACAATTGCAGTTTGCCTATCTTCTTTGCGAGGAGATGCAGAAAATAGGGATGCAGGATGTTGCCGTGGATGATTACGGGTATGTCATGGGGTTTGTACCTGCTAATGCTGATAGAGAGTGTCCTTCGATAGGGTTTATCGCTCATATGGATACCAGTCCGGACATGACGGGTAAACACGTGAAACCTCAGATTATCGAGAATTACAGGGGAAATGACGTGTTGTTGAACAAGGAAAAGGGATTCACTCTGTCACCGGATGATTTTCCGGAACTGATGAATTATGTCGGTACGGATTTGATCGTTACGGATGGTAACACGCTTTTAGGAGCAGATGACAAAGCGGGGATCGCCGAAATTCTGACGGCAATGGAGTATTTGGTTCAACATCCGGAAATCAAGCATGGACGTATTGTAGTTTGTTTCACGCCGGATGAAGAAATCGGGGAAGGTGTTGATCATTTTGATCTGAAAAAATTCGGGGCTAAATTTGCCTATACTTTGGATGGGGGAGAGATCGGAGAGTTAGAGTGTGAGAATTTTAATGCTGCTTTAGCTCGTTTGACGTTTAAAGGGCGTAATTTCCATCCGGGATATGCCAAGAATAAGATGGTCAATTCAATCAAGGTGGCTAATGAATTTATGGCTAGTCTCCCTAAAAAAGATGCTCCGGAATATACCTCCGGTTACGAAGGGTTCTTTCATATCTATTCCATTAAAGGGACGGTAGAAGAAACCTTGTTGGAAATATTGATTCGCGATTTTGATAAGGAGCGTTTTGAATGGAGAAAGGACGTCATTGAAAATGGGGTTCGGGAATATTCAAAGAAGTATGATTTGCCGGTACTTCTGGAAATGAAGGATCAGTATGCGAATATGAAAGAACGTTTGGAACCGGTAAGATATATCGTAGAAATAGCCAAACAGGCCATGGCAGAATTGGGCATTAAACCTTTGATTGTTCCTATTCGCGGTGGTACTAACGGGTCAAGATTGTCATTTATGGGATTGCCCACACCGAATTTGTCCAATGGGGCGCATAACGGGCATGGACGTTACGAGTATATCCCCGTGTCTTCTATGGAGAAGATCGTGAACGTGATTGTGAAGATCTCCGAGTTATGTGCTAAAATATAAGTGAAGAAACACTTCTTCTGAAGCAGGTTAGAAAATAACCTGCTTTTTTTATAACAAATCTTTGTTGTTTTACGTTTACCAGTCAAAAGATATTAAAATTTAAACCTAAATAATTTAATGAGAGTATGATGAAAAGATTCTTTGTTATTGCCCTATTTGTATTGGGTTTAGGACAATTGTATGCGCAACCGGTAAGAGATACTGCATGGACAAAAGCCGGTTACTTCGGGTTAAAATTAACGCAAGTAAGTTTGAGTAGTTGGTCTGCCGGAGGTGAGTCTGCTTTGGCATTTGATAGCCAGATAACATATAGTGCCGATTTTAAACGAGATCGTCAGTTGTGGCAAAATCGTTTGGAACTGGGATACGGTTTGACGAAAAATGATGGCAAGAGTGCCCGGAAAACAAACGATAAGATATACTTCGCCTCGACTTATGGGTATCAGATTTACAAGACACTTTACTGGAGTGCTTTATTGAACTTCAACACACAGTTTGCGAAAGGATACGATTACAACATCGAGGATTCTGACTTTATCTCAAAGTTTATGGCTCCGGGATACTTGATGATTGGTACCGGTGTTACTTGGAGTCCGAATAAGATATTCACTGCCACTTTCACTCCGGCCTCTTGGAGGGGAACTATTGTTGCCGACAGTCGTTTGGCAGATGAAGGGGCTTTCGGTGTGGATAAAGGAAAACATCTATTATCCGAGTTTGGTGCAAACTTGAAAGCAGAGGTGAATTACGAGTTTTTGCCTAACATGAAGGTTTATTCTCGTTTGGAATTATATTCCAATTATCTGGAAGATCCTCAGAACGTGGATGTTCGCTGGGAGGTACAATTAAATATGGCGATTAATAAATGGTTTTCAACGACTTTGTCAACAAATTTGTTATATGACAATGATGTAAAGATCGCCCAAGAAGACGGTACCGCGGGTCCGAGAGTACAGTTTAAGGAAGTGTTGGGAGTGGGACTTCAGATAAATTTCTAAGAGCTGATTTTGATATAAAAAAAGGCCATGTGGCCAAAAATAGTTGGTAAATTCTTTATAACGATTTGAATTCCAGAA